>VOFJ01000001.1_pt1 | contig 132000 bp, 123 predicted proteins | sample 5384081 | NCBI WGS metagenome assembly VOFJ01 (sample SAMN12384729, study PRJNA508395) | human gut metagenome | isolation source: healthy gut I | host: Homo sapiens
GCTGCCGGAACTCGGCGGTCGTGTCCTCGGACAGGCGGGTGTCGGTCAGGCTTTCCTCGTTGATCTGCCCGGTCTGCCGCGCAAAATCGCCCAGCGGCTTGAGCGCCCGTCCGCTGACGAAATACGCGATAACGGCGCTCAGCAGTGTCACCAACGCGGTGATGCACCAGCCCATGCGCTCGAAACGCACCTTTTCTGCACTCACCTGCTGAGAAAAGCCGCTGAAGAACGCCTGCATATTCTCTTGGGGTATCTCAATCGTCATTTCCTGCTGATTTCCCGTTTTGTACTCCACCACAAAGCCGTTCAGCGCATCCATGCTGTCCGAGCCGGAGTAAAACAGCAGCAGATTCAGGCTCACGCACGCCGCCGCGATGAGCAGCGCAGTCAATATCGTGATGCGCCACTGCACAGAAATTCGTTTGCTCATTCGCCCGCTCCTATCTCGTAGCCCTGACCGATCTTGTTACGGATCGGGTCGTATCCCAGTGCAGCACGCAGTTTTTTCCGCAGCATGGAAATATGCACACGGATGGAGTTGCTGAAGCTGTCCACGCTGCTGTCCCAAACGTGCTCGATGAGCTCCTCCTGGCTGATGGGTCTGCCACGGTTGAGCAGCAGATATTCCAGAATGCCGCTCTCCTTGCGCGTGAGCGAAAGCGTCTGTCCGTCTGCCGTGGCCGTGCGGCTGCGGGTATCAAACGTCAGACCGCCGCACCGCAGACAAACATCCTGCTGGACGAACCGGCGGCGTGTCAGGCTGCGTACCCGCGCCTCCAGCTCCTCCAGATGGAACGGCTTGGACAGATAATCGTTTGCACCGGCATCCAGTCCGTCCACCTTGTCGGAAATTTCGCTTCGCGCCGACAGGATGAGCACGCCGGTCTCCTGATCATGCTCCCGCAGGGTTCGCAGAACGGTCATACCGTCCACCTTAGGCAGGTTAAGGTCGAGCAGCACCAGATCGTAGCGCTCCACCGCCAGCAGCTCGAGCGCCGCCTCCCCGTCAACGCAAGTGTCCGCCTCATAACCGGACAGGCGCAGTTTTTTCGCAATATCTTCGCACAGATCACGCTCGTCCTCTATCACCAAAAGCCGCATGAGCTTTCCTCCTTTGTGTTTTCATACCTTTATTATACCAGACAGGGATAAAATTTGTGTTAACGAAATCTGTTGCAAAAAATTTTTGTTTTTTTAGCACCTTAAGGCAACACCGCACAATTAAAGCGGCGGTGCTTTGCGGAAATTTTGTGCCCTGACTTTGTTGCAGTTTCACGGTAATACATCAAGTATTACCGCAAAACTGGGCCTCGTCAGTACGCAAAATTTACTCGCAAATCACTCTTGTTCAATTATGCGGTATTGCCTTAACACAGATTTTATCTCCCGTGCGGTATACTGGTGTCAACAACTTCGAAAGGGGCATAACAATGCTGAAGCACAGAACCGCCGCCCAGCTCTTCCTGCTGGCAGTCGGCATTGCAATGATCGGGTTCGGCCTGTGGAGAGGCGAAGCCGATACGGTATTATCAAAGGCGATCCGCCTGTGTATGGAGTGTGTTGGGATTGGATAAGAGAAATATTCCGGTTTTAGCCCGCTTTCGCGGCTGGATACAGGCAGCAGCGGCTCTGCTGACCAATATCCACCTGCCGAATTTTTTGCAGGGCAAATTATATCAGGGCGGCGGCAAGGCGGTCTGCGTACCCGGTCTGAACTGCTATTCCTGCCCGGCGGCATCGGGCGCGTGCCCGATCGGGGCGTTTCAGGCGGTGGTCGGCTCGTCCAAATTCCGCTTTTCGTATTATATCACCGGCATCCTGATCTTGCTCGGCGTGCTGCTCGGGCGGTTCATCTGCGGCTTTTTGTGCCCGTTCGGCTGGTTTCAGGAGCTTCTTCACAAAATCCCCTCGCCCAAGTTGTCCACCAAAAGGCTGAAGCCGCTCCGCTATGTGAAATATGCGGTGCTGCTGATCATGGTGGTGCTGCTGCCCGTACTTGTCACAAACGAGCTCGGCATGGGCGACCCGTTCTTCTGCAAGTACCTGTGCCCGCAGGGCGTGCTCGAGGGCGCGCTGCCGCTGGCGGCGGTCAACTCCGGCATCCGCGCCGCGCTCGGCGCACTGTTTACATGGAAAGCCGCCGTTCTGCTAACCGTTATCGTGTGCAGCGTGCTGTTTTACCGTCCATTCTGCAAGTGGCTGTGCCCGCTCGGCGCGTTTTATGCGCTGCTGAACCGCGTTTCGCTGTTTCAGATGCAGGTGGATACGCATAAGTGCGTATCCTGCGGCGCATGTGCCAAAGCCTGCAAAATGGATGTGGATATCACGAAAAACCCCAATCATGCCGAGTGCATCCGCTGCGGCATGTGCATGAAAGCCTGCCCGACCGGTGCTATCTGCTACCGCTACGGTCTGGGCGATAAAACCCAAACGACTGACAAAGGAGAGACCATCTAATGAAACGAAATCGACTGATCGCATTTGCCCTGTCCGTAAGCCTGCTGCTCGGCGCATCCGCCTGCGGCAAACCGGCAAAAACCGTCTCCGAGCTGATAGCGGAGGAAAACGCCATCCTCGACCAGCACCAGGAGCTGTGGACAACGGCTCTGAATTCGCTCGACAAGGACAAGCTGTCGCAGAGCACCCAGAGCACCAACTACGCCGATGTACTCGATCTTGCGATTAATAACGTCAAGGATCAGCTCTCGGACGAGGACTACAAGACGCTGACCGACGATGCCGCCAAGGTCCGCAAGCTGGAGGACCAGCTGCAGGAACTTCCGCCGGAAACAGCAGAGGCAAACACCTCCTCGGCCGGTGATGCGTTCCCGTCCTTCGAGGGCAAAGACCTGGACGGCAACGCTGTGGACAGCAGCTTGTTCGCTGACAACGCGTTTACGGTCGTGAATTTCTGGTTCAGCGGCTGCAAGCCGTGCGTGGCTGAACTTGGTGATCTGGACAAGCTGAATCAGACTGTCAAGGCTCAGGGCGGCGAGGTTATCGGCATCAATACGGAAACGCTCGATGACAATGCGGATGCCATTGCTACCGCTAAACAGATTCTGCAGACCAAAGGGGCATCCTACCGCAACATTACCTTTGCATCCGGCAGCGAGGCAGGCCAGTTTGCACTGAACATCATGTCATTCCCGACCACCTATGTTATCGACCGGAACGGAAAAATCGTCGGTGAACCGGTACTCGGCGGCATCACGAACGAAAACAGCATGAAGCAGCTGCAGGAGAATATTGACACCGCGATTGCAAACGACGGAAAATAACACCCGAGTGATAATTTGGAGCAAAGCGTCGTAGATGACGTGGAATACATCAGAAATCATCCGCTGGCAGCGTCCAGTATTCCGATTTACGGTTATATTTTACGATGTAAAAACAGGCAGGCTGATCGAGGTTGAAAAGGCAACGGAGATTGGCAGGGCCAAGTAAACGCCAAAGAGAAAAGCCGCAGACTTTCGTCTGCGGCTTTTGCGTGCCTGCGGAAATATCCACGAAGATATGCACAAACCTGTGGATAAATTTGAGGACGGAACTTTTCCTTGTTTCTCCTATATGGTATACTAAAATTATACAAGCGAAAATCGCAGGAAAAAGAGAAACACGAGGGATAAACATGGGACTGTTTTCAAAACCGGAGGTTGTGATTGCGAAGGAATCCAGCAACGCAAAGGAGTATCTGCGGCAGCTGGAAGAGCTGGCGGAAAAGGCAGCCGGAGAAAACGCGAAAAAAATTGCAAAAGAGATTGCCGTGGTGAAAGCCGGTATTATCGGTGAGGATAATATTCTGTTTGAGCTGAAAAACAGCGGTATGGATATGGTTGTGCTGCACGATTTGTATATTGAAAGCGTGTCCGGTGCCTCGGCACAGATTGACTTTCTGGTACTGACTCCAAAGATTAACTTTGTGTTGGAGTGCAAAAATCTGTTCGGCAATATCGAGATCAACAGCAAGGGCGATTTTATCCGCACCAATTCGCTGCGGCGGTCGGTACTATAAAGAGGGAATTTATTCGCCGATTACGCAGAATCAGCGGCATTTGCAGGTGCTCAAGGAACGGAGGAGCGAAAATGACGGCAAAATCCTTGCCGCATGGAAGAATTACTTGTTTAAGGACTTTTTTAGGGGCTTAGTCGTGCTTGCCAACCCGAAAACTGTTGTCAACGACCGATATGCGAAGAAAGAGGTCAAGGAACAGGTCATTCGAGCAGACCAGTTGATTGAAACGATAAAACGAATGAATAAGGCGTCCAAGGAATCGGCTTCTTCTTTGAAAGATTTGAAGGAAATGGGTGAGCGGTATCTGCAGATGCACATTGAAAAGCCAATCACCTATATCGAAAAATTCAAGCAGGAGGAGCTGGAGGACCAGCCTGCCGCCGAGCGGCCTGCACCTGCGCCGTCGGAGGGAAAATGCTGTCCGAAGTGCGGCAAGCCGCTTGTCATGCGGGAGGCCAGACGCGGTGCGCATGTCGGCGAAAAATTCTGGGGCTGCACAGGATTTCCTCAATGTCATTTTATAAAGAAAATCGTGAAAACCGAAAACAAATAAACCGAAAAGCGGCATGACTTGCATCAAAGTCATGTCGCTTTATGGTTACTTAAAAACACAAACGCCTCGCTCTGCTCGATCTCAATCCCGCAGTCCGCGATAACCGTCTGATACTGCGCGTAAACTTCGGCTTCCATGCGCCACGCGATGCCGCATCCGGCGGACAGTCTGCGCGGCACCGGCACCAGCCGACCGGCAATGCCATTCTGTTTGCAGAACGACTCCATCTCCATGGCGGCATCGGTGGTGTGGAAGGTGAGCACCTGATACGGCTTTTTTTCTCGCATTACGCCTGAAAAACGATCTCGAAGCACCCGTCCGGACGCACGGTCGTCTGACCGGACTTGTTCTCATACTCGAGCATTTTCTCGATATTCTTGCGGGTGTGCGCCTCGTCACCGAACACACCGCATTTCCGTGCCTATCAAGGCCAGCCGGACCCGCTGACAGCGCTCCTGCACGAACCGTTCCTGCTGCGCGAGGACAACTCGGGCACCAAGCAGGAAACACTGTATTTCCTCCAGAATCACGATCTGTCGCTTGATGAACTGAATCATTGCCGTCATGGATGACGCGGCAGCGCTCAAGCGGTGCATCGCACTGGGCATGGGCATTTCCATTCTGTCGCGCGCAACTGTGCAGACCGATGCACAGCAGGGACGGCTACTGCTGTTCCCCCCTCGGACAGTCAGCGTTCCTGCGCCGGCTGTACATTGTGTATCCGTCCATACGACGTATGTCCGAGCAGGCTATTCACTTTCTGGATTTTATAAAAAGATATTATCGGATCAGATGACAGCCGTGCGTACCGACCGGTACACGGCAGTCCTATCCGCAAGGTCAAAACCGGCAAAGCGGATTCCTCAAATTTACCGGGTATGGTCTTGACAACCGGGACAATCTGCGAGAACATTATACCGATCGCACTTGCTATGCTCGTACTTTCTGATAAAAAGCAGGAAGTTGTGGAGGAATAGGATCATGTCAAAAGATGAGTATTTGATTACCGATGCGCCGCTGAAAGCGCTGACGGTTTTTGCAATGCCGATGATTCTCGGCAGCTTTTTTCAGCAGGTATACAATATGGCTGACTCCATTATCGTCGGTCAGTTTGTTGGCTCCTCCGCACTGGCAGCGGTCGGCGCCTGCGCTGCCCTGACCAATGTTTTCATTTGTGTGGCGCTGGGTGCCGGTGTCGGTGCCGGCGTACTCGTAAGCCGTTATTTCGGCGCCAGAGAGTATGGCAAAATGAAAACCATTGTATCTAGCTCCCTGATCAGCTTTTTACTTCTGGGCATCATCCTTGGTGTCTTTGGCTTTTGCTTTTCTCATTTCATGATGAGCGGATTACAGACCCCTGCCGATATTCTGGAAAAAGCGGTACTGTACCTGCGGGTCTATTTTGTGGGCTTTCCGTTTCTGTTTATGTACAATATTCTTTCTACCATGTTCACTTCCATCGGTGAATCAAAAATTCCGCTGGGACTGCTGATCTTTTCATCCATCCTGAATATTGTGATGGATCTTTGGATGGTAGCCGGTCTGGGGCTTGGCGTGTTCGGTGCGGCGCTTGCAACTCTGATTGCCCAGGGAATTTCCGCTGTGTTTTCACTTTTGATTTTCTTTTATCGGATGCGGCGGTATAAGAGCAGCTTTGTCTGGTTTGACGGACAGGAGCTGCGTTCGATGCTTCAGATTGCTGTTCCATCGGTTCTCCAGCAGTCTACTGTGTCTATCGGTATGATGATCGTACAGGCGGTGGTAAATCCTTTCGGCACACAGGCTCTTGCAGGATACGCGGCGACAATGCGGGTGGAAAATGTCTTTTCCCTGATTTTTGTGTCCATCGGCAATGCGGTTTCGCCGTATGTTTCCCAGAACCTTGGTGCAAACAAAACCCAGCGCATCAAAAAAGGCTACCGCGCAGCATTGATACTGGATGTATGTTTTGCTGTTCTTGCCTTCCTTGTCATTGAAACGCTGCACACGCAGATTTCCTCGCTGTTCCTTGGAAAAGACGGAACCGCCCTGGCTTATCAGGTGTCCGGGGATTATATGAGATGGCTTGGTTGCTTCTTTATCTTTATGGGTATCAAAATGGCAACCGACGGAGTTCTTCGCGGACTCGGAATCATGCGGCCGTTTCTCATTGCCAATATGGTAAACCTTGCGATTCGCCTGTCTGTGGCGTTGATCTGTGCTCCGCGCTTTGGTATTGCATTTGTCTGGCTTGCCGTGCCGGCAGGCTGGCTTGCCAACTTCCTGGTTTCCTATGCGGCACTCAGAAAATCCTGGCCGACTGAAAAAGTGGTGTCATCTCAGTAAATCCGGATTTACCGAAAATCTGAAATCCTTTGGAATGGCATCTGAAATAATTAACAGCGAAGTAAAAAAACATCCCGAGTCCTGTGCACAGTCCGGGATTGAACTGCCCCCCTCTGTCAGACCGTATATCATACTGTCTGACAGAGGGGGGCTTTATTATGTTAAGAGGGAAACCGAAACTTACCCTCAACTCTTTACGCTTTGCACAGTCAGTCGATAATCTTAATGCTCTCAATAACCGGCTGATTTTCCGTCTTAACCGTACCGTTATCGTCCTCGACCGGCGTATTATCACAGATTTCATCCACAACATCCATGCCCTTGGTCACATAGCCGAAGCAGGCGTACTGACCGTCGAGATAGGTGCTGTCCTGCTGAACGATGAAGAACTGCGAGGATGCGCTGTCCGGGTCGCTTGAGCGTGCCATCGAAACCGCACCGCGCGTGTGCGACAGCTTGTTCTCCACGCCGTTCTCCGAAAACTCGCCCTTGATGGTATCCTCCGAGCCGCCGGTGCCGTTGCCCAGCGGGTCGCCTCCCTGCATCATAAAGCCGGTAATAATGCGGTGAAAGGTCAGTCCGTCGTAAAAACCGTCGTTTGCCAGGTCCATAAAGTTCTGAACCGAGATAGGCGCTGCATCGCCGTCCAGCTCGATGTCGATCGTGCCGTGGTCCTTGATGGTGATCTGTGCATGATGCTGACCGATGGGCTGTGCGGTCTCCTCAGCGGTCGTCTGCTGCGAGTTATCGCTCGTGTCGGTGGCATCATCCGTCGAGGTCTGCGCGCCTGATTTGCCGCCGCAGGCGGTCAGAACCAGCATCGCCAGCAGGCCAAAAAGCAAAAATGTACGTTTTTTCATGTGAAATTCTCCTTTTTAGGCAATACTGCATCATTGAACAAGAGCGATTTGCGCGTAAATTTTGCGTTCTGATTAGGCGCGAGTTTGCAGCAATACTTTGTGTATTGCAAAAATCCGCAACGACATCAGAGCGTAAAATTTCCGCAAAGCGCCGCAGTTTTAATTGTGCGGTGTTGCCTTATATCCTGAACGGGTGGAATATGAAAATGTTCCCGCGGTACTCCCCCTATTATTATACGGTACTGAGAACGCGAAAACCAGTGTTTTTTCGGTGTCTGCAAAAAATGCACCGCAGAATTGCGGTGCATTTTCTATCAAATAATACTGTATAGAGCCGATTCCTGCACAAACGGTGTAGTTCCGCGACAGGTCATAGCTTACTTCATAATGTCCTTGTCGTGGGCCGCCTTGGCAACCAGACCGGACAGCGCCAGCAACGCGATCAGGTTCGGGAATACCATCAGGCCGTTGAACAGGTCGGACAGGTTCCATACCAGATCAACATGCAGTGCGGAGCCGATCACGATGCAGATAACAACGATAGCGGCGTAAACCTTAACAGCCTTGTGGCCGAACAGTGCCTTTACGTTCTGCTCGCCGAAGAAATACCAGCCGATGATGGTAGAGAACGCGAAGAACAGCATGCAGATCGCAACAAAAGCCATGCCTGCCGAGCCAAGCGAAGCCTTGAAGGCCGCCTGTGCCAGCTCGGTGCCCTGCAGACCGTCCGGTGCACCCGGATTGAGCATGCCCGAGGTCAGGATGACCATAGCGGTCAGCGTCAGTACGATAAAGGTATCGATAAATACGGAAACGATAGCAATTTCGCCCTGATCCTGCGGACGCTTTACCTTAGCGAGCGCATGGGCGTGCGGGGTGGAGCCCATGCCCGCCTCGTTGGAGAACAGGCCGCGTGCCACGCCGTAGCGCATTGCCTGACGAACCGTGATGCCTGCAGCGCCGCCGAGGATAGCCTGCGGGTCAAATGCTGCAACAAAGATGGACTTGAACGCCGGAATGATTGCCGCGTGGTTGATGCACAGGATAACAACGCAGCCAGCCATGTAGAACAGCGCCATGATCGGAACGACCTTCTCGGTAACAGCCGCGATACGGCCAACGCCGCCGAGGAAGATAAACGCTGCAATGATCGCGCAGATGATGCCGACAACGATCATCGGTGCGCCGAACGCGGTGTTGAACGCTACGCTGATCGAGTTTGCCGGTACCCATGTTGCCGGTGAAGCCCAGCGCGAAAATAATTGCAACCGAGAAGAAGCCGGCGAGGAACTTGCCGAATTTACCGGTAAAGCGTGCGCGGATGTAGTAGATCGGACCGCCGGTAACGTGACCCTTGTCGTCCGTGGTCTTGTACTTCTGCGCGAGAACCGCCTCGCCGTAGATGGTGGACATGCCGAAGAATGCACTCAGCCACATCCAGAAAATCGCGCCCGGGCCGCCGGAATACAGTGCGGTAGCCGCGCCTGCGATGTTGCCGGTGCCGACCTGCGCCGCAATCGCGGTGGTCAGCGCCTGGAACGGACTCATGCCGTCCTTGCCAGCCTTCTCACCGTTGAGCGAGAAATGGCCGAACAGATGCTTCCAGCCTGCGCCGAACTTACGCACCTGGATGAACCGGGTGCGGATGGTAAACACGATGCCGGTTCCGACCAGCAGATACAGCAGCAGGCCGTTCCACACGACGTTGCTGATTCGGCTTACCCAGTCTGCTAATACTTCCATTGTCATTTTACATACCCCTTCTTTGTTTTGCGGCAAACAAAAAGCCGAACCCAATCAGCATCGGGTTACGGCTCCAAAGAAACGGAAAGACAGCAAACAGACGGTACATCCTGCACCGTGAGAAAACATTTGCTGTGGTTCCGCGGAACTTATTTTTATATCCTAACGTCTATAAAAACAGGTTCATCTCTGTCCTTTTGCCTGAGAGATTGGCACGCAAACCCCTTTTTTGCGCGCGTTGCACCTTCGGCAGTCCCCTTGAGGAACGTTCTCCAGAGCCACATCCATTTACAGTCCTCATCCGGAAATCCGGACGCCTGAGAGTTTTGCTCCTTCGGCAAGTCTTTGACTTTTTCCTGCAAACTTCGTTTGTCGCGTATGTAGTTTATGGATTCAGTGTAACACCGTGACAACATTCTGTCAATGTCAATCAAGATATTCGTGAAAGTTTGTGAAAAACGGCGAATTTCTTGACAACCTATGCTATAATAGATAGGCTATACTGGTAGTATTATTGGTAAATCCAAGTAATCAACAGCATCCCTCGAAAGGAGGAACTTTACATGAATGATGCTTTGCAGCAGCTTCTCGACAGGCTGACGGCTCTGCTGGCGGAAAAACCGCTCATCGGGGCGTGGTACACAACCGTTGTGCGCTTCGTGTTCCCGCTGCTGGCGCTGATGATCCTTGTCGGTGCGATCCGCTCGCTGTGGAAGGTCAAGCACCCGGATGAGGTCTGGGGCTATCTGGTGCTGCGCAACGGTGTGCGCCTGCCCATCACCCACTGGGAGAACATCATCGGACGCGCCCCCAGCTGCGATGTGCAGCTGGAATATCCGTCGGTATCGCGTCAGCACGCCGCGCTCATCCGCGAGGATGACGGCAGCTGGACGATATACGACCTCGGTTCCAAGGGCGGCATCAAGGTAAACGACCTGCCAGTGGACGAGTATGCGCTCGTCGAGGACGGCGACACGGTCACATTTGCGGGCATTCCCGCTATCATGGAGCCCATTACCGCTGAGGAAAAGCGTACACAGATGGTCGAGCGCCGCATTGAGGGCAAGCCTGCCGGCATGTGGGGTTCGCTCGTACTGCTGACGCTGTTCCAGATCCTCACCGGTCTGCAGCTCATTATCGCGCAGGGCGACAAGGCGACCACCACCATTCCGCTCACCTTTTTTGTCTTTACGGTAATCTGCTGGGCGTATTTCATCGTCATGCGCCTGTTCCGCCGCATCGGCTTTGAAATGGAGACGATAGCGTTCTTCCTATGTACGCTGTCACTCGCCGTCACCGGCTCGACCGTGCCGGACGAGCTGCCCAAGCAGCTGATTGCGATTTTGATGGGTCTTGCCATCTTTATCGTGCTCGGCTTCTTCCTGCGCGACCTGACCCGGGCGCAGAAGGTGCGCTGGTTTATGAGCGCAACGGCAGTCGGACTGCTGGCTATTACACTGCTGATCGGCTCGTCGCAAGGCGGCGCGAAGGCATGGCTGCGTCTCGGTCCTCTGTCTCTGCAGACCTCGGAAATTGCGAAAATCTGCTATATTTTTGCCGGCGCAGCAACGCTCGACCGCCTGTTCAACAAGCGCAACCTGTGGATGTTCATCGGTCTGACCGCTATCTGCGGCGGCTGTCTCGCGCTGCAGAACGACTTCGGCACCGCACTTGTGTTCTTCGTGACGTTCCTTGTCATCGCGTACCTGCGTTCGGGCGATTTCGCCACCATCGGCCTTGTGTGCGCCGGCTGCTTCGGCGCGGGCATGGTCATGCTGACCATCAAGCCGCACGTTGCCGCACGATTTGCCTCCTGGGGACATATTTGGGAGGACGTGTACGACAAGGGCTTCCAGCAGACGCATACGCTGACCGCAGCCGCCTCCGGCGGCATGATCGGCGTAGGCGCAGGAAAGGGCTGGCTCTCGAATCTCCCTGCCGCGGATACCGACATCGTGTTCGGTATGCTTTGTGAGGAATGGGGTCTCGTCATTGCCGTGCTGACCATCCTGTGCATCATTACGCTGGCCGTGTTCGCTGTCCGCGCCTGCCGCGCCGGACGCTCCAGCTTTTACACCATCGCCGCATGCGCGGCCACCAGTCTGCTGGTGTTCCAAACCTGTCTGAACATATTCGGTGCGGTCGATATTCTGCCGTTCACCGGCGTTACGCTGCCGTTCGTATCCAACGGCGGTTCGTCCATGCTGTCGGCATGGGGCATGCTCGCCTTTTTGAAGGCGACCGACACCCGACAGAATGCATCGTTCGCGGTTCGTCTGCCCAGCCGCCGCGAGCTTAGAGGGGAGGAGTAACCATGCGGAAAATCGAAAAACGCAGTATTTTCTGTCTGATCCTTGCCGCGCTGCTCGGTCTGGGTCTGGCGTTCTTCTGCTTCCGGTTTGTCGTGGACGGCGGCGACTGGGCCTCCTACCCGTACAACCGTCATCTCTATAACAACGCCGGTCAGCTAAAAGGCGGCACCATCCTCGACCGGGACGGCGATATGCTGTCCACGCTCGACGAGGACGGCAACCGCATCTACAACGATGACGCAACCGTCCGGCGCGCCACACTGCACGCCGTCGGCGACAAAAACGGCAACATCGGTGCGGGTTCGCTCACCTCGTTCGCGGATAAGCTGTCCGGCTACAATCTGCTCACCGGCGTATATTCTCCGCTCGGCACCGGCAACAGCCTGTATCTGACGATTGATGCCTATTTGAACAATGTCGCCTATCAGGCTTTGAACGGAATGAACGGAACGGTTGGCGTTTATAACTACAAAACCGGCGAAATTTTGTGCATGGTGTCCACACCGACGTTCGATCCGGCCAATCCGCCGGACATTGCGGCGGACGATCCCGCGTGGGACGGCGTTTACGTCAACCGCTTGCTGTCCGCGAACTCGATTCCGGGCTCTATCTTCAAGGTTGTGACCATCAACGCCGCTATCGAGAACATCCCCGACCTGTTCCAGCGCAAGTGGACGTGCACCGGCTCGGTCAACATCGGCGGCGAGGAAGTCACCTGCCCGCACGCTCACGGCGAACAGGATATCGAGGAAGCGCTCGCCAACTCGTGCAACGGTGTGTTCGGTCAGCTGGCCGTCGAACTCGGCGGCGAAACCATGCAGAAATACGCGGATGCGGCAGGACTGACCAAGTCCATCAAGGTGGACGGCATCCAGTCCTCGGTCGGCAAGTTTGATTTCTCGGGCAATGACAATCAGCTGGCATGGTCGGGTGTCGGTCAGGGTCAGGATACCCTGTGTCCGATCAACATGCTCCAGTATATGGGCGCGATCGCCAACGGCGGCAAGGCTGCCGTGCCGCGTCTGATCGAAAAATCTACCACGGATTACGGCCTGCCGACCGGCATTTACTATCCGCACAAGTCGGCGCAGCTGATCGACGAAAAGACCGCGGGTACCATCGCGGATATGATGCATAACAACGTCATCGAGACCTACGGTCAGGATCGTTTCCCGGGCATGGATATCTGTGCCAAGTCGGGCACCGCCGAGGTCGGCGCGGATAAGTCACCGAACGCATGGTTCACCGGCTTCCTGCGCGACGAGGCCACGCCGTATGCCTTCATCGTTCTCGTCGAGAACGGCGGCGGCGGCTCGTCGGTTGCCGGTACGGTGGCTTCGCAGGTGCTGCAGGCTGCGGTAGAAAAAGCCTACTAATGCTGTCGCGGAACTACAGTTCCGCCGACAAGAGGAACGGACCGCAGGCCGTTCCAAAGTCGTCCGAAAGTTCCTATATAGAAACTTTCTCCCTCTTAAAGTCAAAAAAGAGTGATACATGCTTCCTCTTTTGCTCTCATTAAATGTTTTTAGGGATAGAGGCCTACGGGCTGGCATTTGCAATGCAAACGCTATTTTATACGCGCTTACGCACGATAATTTTACTTGGTGCAGTGCAGGGATTGGACGCAAACAAATCAGTGGTCTGAATTGACGATTAAGGAGAGAGAAATCATGGCGCAAAGCACCGAAACACTCCCTAACGGACTGCAATTATTACAGGACGACCGTTTTTGTAAGCTCGGTCAGGACAGCGTGCTGCTCAGCGCGTTCGCCAAGCCGAGACGCAATGCCAAACTGCTCGACCTCGGCTGCGGCACAGGCGCTCTGGCGCTGCTCGTATGGCGGTCCGACCTCAAGATCACCGGACTGGAACTGCAGGACGGCCCGCTCGACCTGTTCCGGCAGTCCATCGCGGCAAACGAGCTGGAAAACGTAACCGCTCTGCAAGGCGACCTCCGGCAGATGCGCACGCTGCTGCCGCACGGCAGTATGGATTACGTTATCTGCAACCCGCCGTATTTCGACCGCAACGCAGGCGCGAATGCGCCGACCGCCGAAGCGCACCGCAAGGCAGGACGCAACCTGCTCGGTCGAGGAACTGGCGGTTGCTGCCTCGTTCGTGCTGCATACCGGCGGCAAAGCCGCGTTCGTATTCCGGCCGGAACGGCTATGGGTGCTGCTCGAAGCGCTCTCGCGCGTGCGGCTCGTGCCGAAAAGAATGCGGTTCGTGCACCAGAGCGTGCAGGCGGCGCCAAGCGTCGTCATGGTCGAGTGCCGAAAAGGCGGCAGTGCGGAAGGACTTGTTGTTGAGCCGCCGCTGATCGTTGAGAGTGATGAATATTTCCGTATTTACGGAATTGAGCATTGAAAATGGAGAATCAGCGCTATTCTTGCGCGAGTTCCGTCCGTGCTGTGCTGAGACGCGCAATGCGCGATGATTGAATTCGGCACCATGTGCCGCACCTTCATTTTCCATTATCCATTCTCCATTTAAGAAATTCCGGAGGGATTGAATTGTCTACATTATACTTAGTCGCAACGCCGATCGGCAACCTGAGTGATTTATCGCCGCGGGCACGCGAGGTGCTCAGCACGGTGGATTTCATCGCGGCAGAGGACACCCGCGTGACGCAAAAGCTGCTTAACGCTGCGAATTGCCCAAAAAGCCGATGATCTCGTACTACGAACACAATCGCCGCGCACGCGGTGAAGTGGTTTTGGAGAAACTGCTCGCCGGTGAGACCTGTGCGCTCGTAACCGATGCGGGCACGCCTGCGGTTTCCGATCCGGGTGAGGATCTGGTCGCGCTGTGCGCCGAGCACGATGTGCCCGTTATCCCGATTCCGGGCTGCTGTGCGGCGGTCTGCGCGCTGGCGGCATCCGGTCTGCCGACCGGACGCTGGTGCTTTGAAGGCTTCCTGTCGGTCAACAAAAAGGCCCGCAGAGAGCACTTGGACACTCTGCAGGGTGAAAAACGCACGATGATCTTCTACGAAGCACCGCACAAGCTGTGTGCAACGCTGCGCGACTTGCGCGACGCCTTCGGCGGCGACCGCCGGCTGTCACTCTCGCGCGAGCTGACCAAGCTGCATGAGCAGACGCTCCGCATGACGCTCGACGAGGCGGTTGCCTACTTTGACGCCAACGCGCCGCGCGGCGAGTTCGTGCTCATCCTCGAGGGTGCGCCGGACGAGCCGGAGACCGAGCAGGACGAGGCCGAACGTCTTGCCTCTGCCGCTGAGGCAGTCCGCCGCCGCATGGAGCAGGGCCAGACCCAGAAGGACGCGGTCAAGGCAGTTTCCGCCGAAACCGGCGTAAAGAAAAACGCGCTGTACCGCTATGTGCTCGATCACGAAGAATAACGAAAAAACCATTGCAAAAGCAACGGTTTTTTCGTTTTCTGCACTTATTTTTGATGTTTCGGGCAGCCGCTGCGGCAGCAATGTCCGCGTCCGGGACACTGTGCATGCCGTTCACACAGCGCAACATCGCCGCCCTCGATCACCAGCCGTTTGCCGTTTACAAGGCAATCCGCCAGCTTGCGACGGGCGTTGTTGTAGATCAGCTGCACCGTTGTGCGGGCCACGCCCATCTGCGCGGCAGCCTGCTCCTGCTGCAGATTTTCCAGATCCATCAGACGGATGGCTTCATATTCATCCAGCGTCATTTGCACGCACTCTGTCGTACTTTCCTGCGGGGAAAACTCGCTGAACGTCGGCAGACCGCAGATTCTGCGGCACTTTCTCGGTCTCGGCATGAATTATTCGTGACAGTGACCGCCGCAGCCGTGGCTGCCGCAGGAATGGCCTTCGCCGTGATCATGGTGCGTGCAGTGCACATTGGGATCAAACGCCAGCGTACCGTTCAGGAAAGCCTGCACTGCCTCATCGGCATTGCCCTGCACACCGCCGATCAGACGGATATTGGCCTCCGCAAGCGCTGCCTGTGCGCCGCCGCCAATGCCGCCGCAGATCAGCGTATCCACACCGAGCTGTGCCAGCAGGCCGGCCAGCGCACCATGACCGCTGCCGTTCGTATCCACCACCTGTGTCTGCAGCAGCTTGCCGCCGGATACCTCGTACAGCTTAAACTGCTCCGTGTGGCCAAAATGCTGGAAAACCTCTCCGTTTTCATAGGTAACTGCGATTTTCATAACCATTTCCTCCGAATTCATTTCTGGCATATGTCAATAACGTTACTTATAGTCTATCACGTTTTCGGCATATGTCAATAATAAGTTTTGGCATACCGCTATTCCATTATGATAGGCAGCAGACGCCGATATCCGGATAAAGCAAAAACCCTTCCGAAAATCGGAAGGGTTTTGTGTTTCGTTGACAAAAAAGATGCAGTTCTACTATCTATTGACATTCTAAATTTTTTTACCAGTCAACTTCTGGTTTGCGCCAACGTTTCTAAAGATAAAAGCAAGTGGGGTGATTCGATTGAATTACTCGCTTGCTTACCCCAATGGAATTCCTGTTGCTTTACCAACTTTTTCAATTTGATTATATAGTGCGGAGTATATGCCGCTAGGTGGTATATCACGGTCCCTTCGGATCTCCAACGCCAAAACAGTAGTTCTTGCCCTAGTATCATAAAAAGCAGAGTGGGCGTTAATTCTGTTATCCCCACATACTTGCGGATAATGGTAGCGAAGCTGTCAAAGTCGCTTTTATTCTGTTCGTAGGTATCGACTTCCTGTTGTTCTGCATTTACCTTTTCCGTCAGTTCTTTCTGCTCAGTTTCATACTCTGCGGACAGCTTCAAAAATCGCTCATGGCTGATTGTGCCGTTGATGTCGTCCTCATAAATCCGCTTGAAAATCCGGTCAAGTTCTGCAATCCGTTTTCTTGCCTGTTCGACCTCACGCCGCTTGCGTTTCATGTCCTTTTCCGCTTCATCAAACCGCTGTTTCTGTATCAGTTCCATAAATGCGGTAATGTCCTCATAGAACATGGCAGTTACGGCAAATATCCGATTGAGAACGATTTTCCGTAAGACTTCTTCTCTGATGAAGTGCGCCGTACAATCTCCTGTATTGCTTTTTATATCTTGCACAGCGGTAGTTGTCTTGTGAACCGTCAAAACTTTTGCAGGTAGCGAAGTGCAGTTTACTTCCACAATCCGCACAGAATACCAAGCCGGAAAACATTCCCTGTCGCTCTGCCTTTGTGGGGCGGCGTTTATTTGCCCTTAATTCCTGTACCCGTTCAAAGACAGCTTCCTCAACGATTGCGTCATGTGTATTGCGGAAAATCGCCTGCTGTTCCTTTGAACCGTTTGCAACCGACAACTATTTTGAGCAGTATGTTTATGAAAAGCCGACTGTTTTTGTTGTTCAAGGGAAAGAAGTTGTCGTTACAAGTAGACGGTTAGCCGACGCATTAGCTAATCTGTCAGAACAAAGGCGCACTGTTCTGCTGATGAATTTCTTCCTCGGTTACAGCGAAAGAAAAATCGGGAATGAGTACGGAAGAAGCAGAAGTACAGTCAACTACTGGAAACTGGCGGCATTGAAGCAGTTAAGAAAAGAACTGGAGGAAACTGAACATGAGGAATAAGAAACTGATACCCTTTGAAACCATTGAGAAAGCTGTTGCCGGCGAGCCGGAAGCCATAGACGCGGTATTACGGCATTACACAGCGCGGATTAAATATCTGTCTACCTATCGCGGGCATATTAACGATGATATTCAAGACCGTCTGAAAGCACAGCTTATCAAAGCTATCCTGCAATTCCGTTTTGACAGGTAACAGATAGCAAAGCCAAAAACAGTCGTCAAGGATAAACTTTGCGCAAGCGTCCTTGATGGCTGTTTCCGTCTTTGCTGTTGGGCAACCAAGAGAGCACAATCGGATAGACCGCTTGCGCTCTCAATCCAGTATGGAATGTTATGCGATAGGGTGCGTTTCTCGCTTGATTTAAGCGCGTTACAGCGACGATAGGGGCAAGGGTAAACCACCCTTAAAAATGACGTTCTACTGCGTAACATGGCAAACGATATTTTGTATTGTCGCTTCTGTTCCATTCTTTTCCGTTCCGGCGGCTCTGCCGCTATACCTTGCCCCAAAGGAGAGGGATTAGGGAAAGGATAGGAAAGGAATAGGTATTTGATTAAATCTGTATTTGTTTTTTCTTTAGTTAGTATATCTTTATTTAATTGCGTTGGATTATCCGATGTCAGAAAATCCAATATCGGATAATCCAACAACGGGAAAACCGAGATATGTGGTCTATGCTTTATCGGATAATTACCACAGGTTTGTTACGCAGTAGAGGGGAAAAAGCGCTTGATTTATGCGGCTTGCAGAACGTGTAAAACGTTTAGATGATATTTTATACTCCTACCCTCAAAAATGACGTTCTATTGCGTAACTTTGAGGTTAAATTTTAAATTTATATTTATAATAACATTACAAATTCAAACATAACGTGCAATATAATACAAGAAATAAGAATGAAATACAAGATTTTCTTGTAATACTATTGACATTTACAAGAAATGTGGTAATATATAGTAGAAAGGAGCGTGAAAACATGACGAAAAGCGCAAGAATACAAGAGGGTGTTGTAGAATTTCTTGCAGATGGCTGTCCTCATACAGTTCAAGAAATTAAGAGCTTTCTACAGCAAGTCGGAATTTCTGATTATTCAGAGGGACAGTTTTCCGGTTCGATAAATACACTGCTCAGAAACCAATCTATCAAAAAAATTGATAGAGGAATTTATAAAATAAATCAAAATTTTGGAGGTAAAACTTTTATGAAAACTTGTTTTGTGGTATCTCCTATTGGAGATGTAGGAAGTGAAATAAGAATTAATGCGGATAAGCTATTTAAATATATCATTAGCCCAGTTTGTAAAAGTTGTGGTTTTGAACCTGTACGCGTAGACCAAATTAACGATTCTGATTCAATTACACAAACCATTATTGATAAGCTTTTATCATCAGAGCTTGTTATAGCTGATATTTCTGGACATAACCCTAATGTTTTTTATGAAATGGGATATAGAAAATGTACAGATAAGCCAATTATTCACCTTAAAAAGAAAGGTGAAAGCATACCATTCGATGTAAACACAGTAAGAACATTCGAGTATGATTTAACTGATTTGGATAATGTAGAAGAAACCAAAAAGCGTTTAGAACAAACAATAGAAACATTTTCTTTTGAAAATCAAGATGATACATTGGGGCAAGATGAGGAAGCCAACAAGCAACCCTTTACTCAAGGTATTCTTACTATGTTGTATCAAATCCAAGACTCTATTACGGAATTAAAAGAGCAAGTAAATAAAAAAGATACGGAAACTATACAAGCAATAATGCAAACTAGCCTAAACAATGTAAAAAAGAGGAATCCGCTGATGCTATTATGATGAAAATGCTATTGCCTGAGTTGATTAAAAACCCTGAATCTTTTCAAAATTTAATGCAGATTGCTGAAATAGCTAATAAATCTAAGAAGTAAATAAAAGCGAGTGAAAGTCAAACTTTTCACTCGCTTTTATTTTGCTACTCTGTCTATCGGACGTTAAGTTAATTTTTGTGAATACTTCCTTATCACTGTAAATCAAAGTCATTCCACGTTTTTGCTGAATGGTGTGAGAATAAAGGTTTTGCAGGAATTCGTTATCCAAGCACGCGAATGAAACTTATCGATCAAAGATGTTCGAATATCGTTCTGTTTGATGCCGATTCAGCTGTAGCTGATGAATCAACTTTCCGAATCTGTAGAAATGCTTGAGTACAACAAAATGTGCCCTCACAGATGAAACTCTGTGAGGGCACTGTGTTTTACTGGATGGCGTCCTTCAGACCCTTTTCAGGTTTGAACGCAGGCACCTTTGCCGCGGCGATCTCGATCGTCTCGCCGGTGTGCGGGTTGCGGCCCGTGCGGGCGGCACGCTCACGCACTTCAAAGCTGCCAAAGCCAGGGATCTGTACCTTGTCGTTCTGTTTCAAGGTCTCCTGCACCGTGCTGAAAAAGGCGTTCAATACCTGCTCGGTGTCCTTCTTGCCCACGCCTACGTCTTCCGCGACCGCCGCGATCAGTTCCGTTTTGTTCATGTTCTCGTTCTCCTGATTCGTTTTTTGTTCAGTCGTAGATGGATTCCATGTCCCATTCGATGATCGCGCCGGTATTGGCGTCGATGGTGAAGTCGTACTCCATCGTGCCATAGCGGATCTCGCCTTCGTACTCCCAGCGGCCATCGTCAAAGTCCAGCTTGAACTTGTAGATATTCGCAGCCGTCGCGCCGGGGACGCTGGACAGGGCGATCTGCTTTGCCGTGGCCTCGCTGATCTTCACATTTGCGTTGGTGTTGGTGCTCTGGGACGGGGTGTAGTTCTCGGCGTCGTAGTCGTAGCTGACAATCTTGCCGGTGGCGGCGTCGATCTCATAGTCGTACTTCGCGCCGTTCGCGTACCATTCAATTTCGTACACCTGACGGCCATCGTCATAGTCCAGCTTGGACTTGGTGATGGTGGCGTCCGCCGCCTTGACCCCGGCGTGTGCCAGAGCGATCTCCTGCGCCTTGGCCTCGTCCACCGCGCCGGTAGAGGTGTTGATGTTGGGGGTAGTCTGCGCCGGAGTGGTGGTCGCGCCGGATGCAGTGGTATCCGTCTGAGCGCTGTCCGTGGGCGCGGCGTTCTTGTCCCGGTAACTCGCCTCCAGCACCTCGCCGCTCTCAGCATTGATGGAGTAGGCGTAGGTATGATTGCCAGAGGTGAACTCAACCTTGTAGCAGGTCACGCCAGCCACCTCGCTGAGCGTCGCGGAAGAAATGTCCGCGTCCGCCGCGTCGATGTTGGCGGCGTCCAGCGCCGCCGTCTGCGCCTGCTCCATGCTGATCTTTGCCGTCTGATCTGCCGCAGGCGTATTGCCGCATCCGGCCAGCGCCGCCGCAAGCAGGAGCGCTGTTCCGGTTAAAAGCCATTTTTGTTTCATGCTGCTTCCTCCTATTCAGGTGTTGTAGGAAATGTAGCAGATTATAACATACTATGTCAATAGGTAAAATAAAATCCAGTGGTTTCCAAACCCGCACATCTCACGTCTATTGGACAGCGAGAAATATGATTTGAGTTCGCCCCATGGGCATCATTATTTAAGGAGCTGCTTCAAATCTTCTTCCGGCGTGGTGATGGGAGCAATGCCGAAATTCTCTACGAGGTAGTTCAGCACATTGGGCGAAACGAACGCCGGCAGCGTGGGGCCAAGGCGAATATTCTTGATCCCCAGATGCAGCAGCGTCAGCAGGATGCACACCGCCTTCTGCTCATACCACGAAAGAACCATGGACAAGGGCAAATCGTTCACGCCGCAGCCGAACGCCTCCGCCAAGGCCAGCGCGATTTTGACAGCTCCGTAAGCATCGTTGCACTGTCCCACATCCATCAGCCGCGGCAGCCCGCCAATGGTACCAAGGTCAAGGTCGTTGAAGCGGTATTTTCCGCAGGCCAGCGTCAGCACCACAGTGTCGGCAGGCGTCTGCTTGACAAACTCAGTATAGTAGTTCCGTCCGGGACGGGCTCCGTCGCAGCCGCCCACCAGGAAAAAGTGCCGGATCGCGCCGCTCTTTACCGCCTCGATCACCTGATCCGCCACGCCAAGCACCGCGCCGTGGCCAAAGCCGGTCATGACCGTGCCGCCGCCGTTGATGCCGGTGAACGGCTTGTCCTCGTTGTAGCCGCCAAGCTCCAATGCCTTTTCGATGACAGGGGTGAAGTCCTTGTCCTCACCGATGTGGGTGATTTCGGGATAGGATACCACCGCCGTGGTGAACACACGGTCGGCGTAGCTCGCCCGTGGAGGCATCAGGCAGTTTGTGGTGAACAGCACCGGCGCGGGGATGTCGGCAAACTCCTTCTGCTGGTTCTGCCACGCCGTGCCGAAGTTGCCCTTGAGGTGTGGGTATTTCTTCAGCTCCGGATAGCCGTGGGCTGGCAGCATTTCGCCGTGCGTGTAGATATTCACGCTCTTGCCCGCCGTCTGCTCCAGCAGCAGCTTCAGGTCGTGGAGATCATGGCCGGTGATGACGATGAACGGCCCCTTCTCCACCGTCAGCGGAACGGTCACGGGCGCGGGCGTGCCGTAGGTCTCGGTGTTGGCCTTATCCAGCAGCGCCATGCACTGGAGGTTCTTCTCGCCCACCTCCATCACGATGGGCAGCAGCTCGTCCATGCCCCAGTCCTCGCCCACGGCAAAAAGAGCCTTGGCGAAAAAGCGGTTCACTTCCTCGTCGGCATAACCCAGCATCATAGCGTGATGGGCGTATGCCGCCATGCCGCGCACGCCGAAGAGGATCAGGGATTTGAGGCTGCGAATATCCTCCTCCGCGTTCCAGAGTGAATTCATATCATAATCATCGTTTGACCCGCAGCGGGAGCCGCAGCCGGAGCAGCCGGGAACAAGGCGGGCCTTTTCCTCGTGTACCCGATCAATCAGCTCCCGGATGGTCTTTTCGTTGAAGCTCACATTGGTGACGGTGGTGAACAGGCCCTCGATCATCAGCCGCCATGTATCGGCGTTGACCGGTGTATCGCCGTCCGTGACTCTTGCCAGCCCAATGAGCGCGCCCGTCAGCTCGTCCTGAAGTTTCGCTACATCGGCGGTCTTGCCGCAGACACCGGCTTTTCCGGTACAACCGGCGCAGCCAGCCGTCTGCTCACACTGAAAGCAAAACATTTTGTGATTCATTATCGTTTTCCTCCTATTTCGGTTCAAATCATGTCCTTTTTATCAGAAGCTCACGCCTCCTCGAAGGACTCCTTGCCCACATTGCACAGGGGGCACTCAAAATCCTCCGGCACCTCGCTCCACGGCGTACCGGGGGCGATGCCACCTTCCGGGTAACCCGCGCTTTCGTCGTATTCCCAACCACAAAGGCTGCATACATACTTCATTGTGCTTTTTCCTTTCTTTTTCTAATGATTTTGTTATTCTTCCACCAGCCGGCCGTCCACCGTCACGGTGACCACCTGCCACGGAATGAATTTCCCGCTCTGCTGGAGCGCCTTTTTCGCCGCCAGTTCCAGCCCGCCGCAGCAGGGCACCTCCATCCGCACGACGGTGACGCTCTTGATGTTGTTCTCCCGAATGATCTCGGTCAGCTTTTCGGAATAGTCCACGCTGTCCAGCTTGGGGCAGCCCACGAGGGTGATGTGCCCCTTAATGAACCGCTCGTGGAAGGCGGCGTAGGCGTAAGCGGTGCAGTCGGCGGCGATCAGGAGCCGCGCGCCGTCAAAATACGGGGCGTTCACCGGCACCAGCTTGATCTGCACCGGCCACTGGGAAAGGCGGCTCATCTGCTGGGTTTGCGGCGCTTCCACGGCGGGCGCGTCCTGACGCTGAATATTCCGGGACTGGCTGCCGGGGCAGCCGCAGGGCAGGGTCATGCCCTCTTTCCGCATTTTCCGCTGCTTATTTTCCATGACGGCCTGCTCGTCATAGGCCGCCGCCTCCCGCTCTACAAAGGTGATGGCCCCGGTGGGGCAGGTGGGCAGACAGTCCCCCAGCCCGTCGCAGTAGTCGTCGCGAATCAGCCGCGCCTTGCCGTTCACCATGGCGATGGCGCCCTCGTGGCAGGCGGCAGCGCAGGCGCCGCAGCCGTTGCATTTATTTTCGTCGATCTCGATGATCCGTCGTTTCATTGCAATGCCTCCTTGCTTTTGTGGCTTGATTATACTAAAATCAAATCAGCAAGTCGGTTGAATTTTCAACGAAAGAGGATTATTTATGAAAGAATTTTTCCCGGTGCTCCATACGGCGGCGCTTTTCTCCGGCATTTCCGACGAGGAACTTGCCGCCATGCTCTCCTGCCTTGGTGCGAGAATCGATGTCTTTCCCAAAGGCTCCCGCCTGCTCCGCGCCGGAGACGCGGTGGATGAAGTGGGGCTTGTGCTGGCAGGCAGCGCCCTTATTGTGCAGGAGGACATCTGGGGGAACCGCAACATTCTCTCCAAGTCCGGACCGGGGCAGACCTTCGCGGAGGTGTTCGCCTGCGCGCCGGGAGCGGTTCTCAATGTGAGCGTGGAAGCGGAGAGCGCGGTGACGGTGATGTTTTTGCATATAAAGCGCGTTTTGAGCATGTGCCCCTCCGCGTCTGCTGCTCCCATCATAACCGAATCATCCGCAACCTGCTGAGCGAGCTGGCGGAGAAGAACCTGCGGCTCAACGAAAAGCTCACCCACATGGGCCAGCGCACGACGCGCGCAAAGCTGCTGTCCTATTTTTCCGCAGAGTCGCAGCGCCGGGACAGCTATGAGTTCGACATTCCGTTCTCTCGTCAGCAGCTTGCGGATTATCTCGGCGTGGAGCGCAGCGGACTGTCCATGGAACTTGGCAAAATGCGTGATGAGGGCCTGCTTGACTTTCATAAAAGCCACTTTGTTTTGAAGGTGTGACAGTTTTATCCAAACAGGCGCCTCAAAATGGCAAGGTCTACATCGTATAGCTGCTTGTGCGGCATTTAAGCTACCGTTTGGATACGATTCGGATTACCATGCGAATGATATCTCAGTGACCTTGTAGATGTATGCCATGCAGAGCTGACGACCCCTTACCATATCTGCTTTGATGCGAGCATAGTTCTCATTCCGTAAAATATTTCGGTCTGCCGATCGTAGTGAAGCCGATCTTTCCAATCACTACTACATTATTGAAGCTGCTGGCGCAGTGGATGATGAGAATATTTCCGCTGCTATCGAAGCCGCAGACGATCCCCACATGACTGGCGCCAGGATAAAAGACGAGGTCGCCCGGCTTGGCATCGTTCCAACTGATGGGTGTGCAGTAGCTGTGCTGGGCAGACGCCCCTCCACCATGGCCGATGATATACTGCCCTCCGCTCTGGTTGTAGAATACCCAATCGACAAACCCCGAACAATCTAAGCCGAACGGACGCACGGTCCCGCTGCTGGAGCTGCCTGCCGCTGTCACCTCCATAGGCGTTCCCCAGCGAGAGTCCCATCCAAGCACAAGGCTTTTTCCTCCCCAGAAGTAGTTTACCTTTCCCAAGAGCTGATACGCAGTCAATACCACCTGCTTGCGCTCCTCGCTGAGATCGGTGGGGAGCTTATTGATGATCTCCTGGATCTCTTCCGGAGACAGGTCGATATCCTGATAACTGCCGGTAAGCGCCATGAACAGTTCCTGATACTCCGGCTGCATCAGTTCCTCCAACAGCTTGTGCTGCTCGGCGTTGAACCGATACTCGTCCGCCATTTGCAGATGATCCTTGACTGTGACAGTGATGTGCAGGATGACGGTATCGCTTTCATCCTTGTCGCCTGAGATGGTTTCCACCCAATAAGAGATGGCGTTCATATCCCAGAAAATCTGCCGCAGAATATCCAGCTTTTCTTCCGTCAGCGTGGCGACCTCATCCGGCGAGGTATCATCCGTAGTCGTCCTCACCGCATAGATGGCCAGCACATCCCGCCAGTTAGAGATCATGGCGGCGCTGCCGGCGTTGTCCATATCCAATTCATCATGCGGATTCTCCGCCTTGATCTGCTCGATGCGGTCAGTAAACTCTCCATTCAATGTACGGACAGCTTCCGGCATGGTATAGCCTGTGCCGCTGTCCTCACCAGAGAAGAAAATGCCGAAGGGTGAGGCGATCAAAAGCCCTATGAGGCAGATCACCAGCACCATAGACACCACCGTACTGCCGCCTGCCATCATGGCGGCAAGCAGACTGCGGGCAGCGGCAAGGATCGCGCGAAGCGCCCTGCCTGCCGCCTGCGCGGTCTTCTGCACGGAATATTCAGCCTGCCCGTCTTTCTTCAAAAGCGCTTTTTGAGAAGCTTTCGGAAACGGAATACTGGTCCTCTCTTTAATACTTTTGTGTGAAAGATCCTCCGCATTTTGTGCTGTACCGATCGTTTCCGAAGTGCCGAGACCTGGTGATGTATTCCGAAGCCGTCTGTTCTGCTCCGTCTGCCGAAGCCTCGTCCGCCGCATCGCCTTGCGTCCCTGTTCCCGGACGAATGCCTGCTGTCCTTGCCGCTGCGGCTCCGGTGCTTCTGTGACACTGGTTTTCACCTGTGTTTCGATATAGGTGTCCTTCATCTTGACAGCTGCCGCTTTCTGCATCGCAGCGCGACGCGCTTGTGCCTGGGGCGTCGCAGCAGGCGTTTGGGTCTCTGCAAACTCTGTATCTTTGGTTCGGATGATGGAACTTTCATTCCTGTGTGCATCTGGTGCTGACGCGCCATTCCGGGCAGGATCGCTCGGTTGCTCTGTGGCTTTCTCCTTGCGCTGCTTCAACAGTTCCGCGGCGGCTCGCTTGGAGCCGCTGACCGCGGTATCCTCGATATCGTCGCCACCGTACTCATCCCGGCGTCCTTGCTGCGCTGTATCCCGGAGCTGGGCCCGCAGGCGTTCAGCACCGTCATCCAGCCCCCTTGTGCAGCAATAGTCGCACAGGCTACACTTCTCCACCACTGCAAAGCGGCCATTCGCCGGCTGGGGCAGCACTTCTGTTACCATGCTGTGGCGCTCCAGCTTAGAGCTGGACTCATAGATCGTACCATAGCAGAAACAGCAGTAGGAGCCGCCTTTGGTAGTGACGGTGTGGTAGGCATCCTTACCGGGGGTACCCATCCAGAATAATACCTTTCCCCTCACCGCCGAGCAGAGTGCCGTCCGAATACATGCGGGTCAGTGCCGTTTTTCCATCTCTGGTATATTCGGGCGTTCGCCAGGCAACGCAAAAAGCCGCCCTGGGCATCTGATGATCTCAGATGCCCAGGGCGGCTTTCTCCATGTGTGATTTGTTTTTTACTTCGGCGTTTGCGGACTTACACGGCGCTTTCTGCTCAGGGGGTGTCCGTATCCGCAGTGTCTGCTTTATCGGCCACACAGGGCGCGACAGGGGGGCTACGTGGGGGGTATAAAAGGAAGCAGAAAGTCTGTTTCCGAAGAAGCAGGCTTCCTGCCCTATGTGCTGCTTATGACGCGCTGTCCAACGGGTTTGGGCGGTATCCATCCATAAGTTCATCATTTTCCATGATGAAGGAACGTGTCGTATCCTGTCCCCATGCAGTATCGTATTTTTCCATCAGATAATCGCTCAGTTCGGTTCTGTTCTGAATCTTTACCAAGCGGTACGGCTCCTGAAAGGCGACCTTTTCAATGAAGTACAGACTTCCGTCCTCTGCCGGCAATAATACGCCCACGTGCCCGATAAACAGCGTATTCTCCGTGTCCGAAAACCTGTCATGGAGGACAACGGAGATCAGACGGGCAGAGCTGTCTTCAAAGGAAATCCCGCGCTCCGACCAGCCCGCCTGAAGCGCTTTGACCTGATCCGCCACCTCCGTGGTATCTGCGGCAGTTACCGGTGCAAACAATGCGCAGAACTTGGACGTGCTGTCTCCGCAGAGAACGGCGGGATCTGCGGCCAGCGTTTCAAGATCCATAAAGAGGGAGTCCTCGCCTTGCGTTTCCGGCTGATCTACTCCGGCGGTGACGAACTCACCGAACAGACTGAAGGCCGTGATCCGGCAGTTATAGCCAGGGAAGCTGCCGTTCTTCTCCGTCCACAGATCTTGCATCTCATAGGGGTCATATCTGGTCTCGGTGGGAGTGGCGCTCTCAAAACCCGCCTGTCAGCCATTCGCTCTTGACGCTGGCATTGAACTGATCCACGCGGTCCAGCAGCAGCTTCGTTCGGGTCTCATCCACATTGGCATCTGCAAGCGCTTCGGTGAGCAGCTTGCGCGAGTCCGCGTCCGTCAGATTGGAGTACGTTACGGTTTCCAGCGGCGGCTGCGCTGAATCCGGCTCGGCTTGCTGCCCGCAGCCTGAGAGTGCCATGAGGAGGAAGCTGACCACCAGAATCGTGGTCAGGGAATTTCTTTTCAGTTTCATAATTGATTTTGCCTTTCCTTTCATCGATCCTTGCGGGACAAAGCTGAACTTGCCGCACGGAACACTTAATATGGTAACCGACTCAGCAGGAAAAGTCCATATCAAGTATAACGTTTTCTTTTCAATTAGGTTATAGAGCCCACTTCAGATTATGTGTCCGACTCCCATCTGATAGGAAAAGCCGCTGCCTCACACGCCAGAAGAGGGGCGGGTGATACAGCGACTTGCTGGTTTTCTTTTTGTTTTTAAGCCTTGGTGTTCGAACCACACCAGACCATAAATTCGGCAGGGCGCATCTTAAAAATGTCGCCTCTCGCAGGGCAAAACTGAAATTTTGAAAAATCGAGTTTTTTTGCAACTTTTCCATTCTAAAAGTAGTGCGTTATATGCGAAAACGCCGCACTTTCGTGCGGCGTTTTCGGCGTTGCATCTTTCATCAACACATTTTGGAGCTTGTGGCCGGACTCGAACCGGCGACCTGCGCATTACGAGTGCGCTGCTCTACCAACTGAGCCACACAAGCAGCTATTTGCTGCCGGAACGAGTCTTTTCTCGTTCACAGTGTTCTCAGTATATCATGCTTTTGAAAGTTCGTCAATATTTTTTTTTTGAAATTTTTCTTGACATTCTCCGTGTATCCGTTATAATGGTATAGTATCCTTGCTCACATCAAAGGATGTGGGCCAAAAGTCAACAAAAGGAGGTGCTAAGAATATGGCAAAGATTTCTGTGGCAAGTACGAGACTATCTTCATCGTTAACCCCAAGCTGGAAGAGGCAGCGGCTACCGCTGTTGTGGACAAGTTCAAGTCTCTCGTTGAGGCGAACGGCACGAACGTAGAGGTCGAGGACTGGGGCAAGCGCCGTCTGGCGTACCCGATCGAGGATCAGACGGAGGGCGTTTACACGCTGGTTCGTTTTGAGTCCAAGCCCGATTTCCCGGCTGAGCTGGACCGTATCTACAAGATCACGGACGGCATCATGCGTTCCATCATCGTCTGCCTGGACGACTAAGGCGGTGAACACCAATGCTCAATAAGGCGATTCTGATGGGTCGTTTGACCCGCGATCCCGAATTGCGCCATACCCAGTCCAACATGGCTGTGTGCTCGTTCTCGCTTGCGATCGACCGTGGTCGCAAGGATCAGAACGGCGAACGCCAGACCGACTTCATCGACTGTGTCGCATGGGGCCGTCAGGCAGAGTTCGTTGCACAGTGGTTCACGAAGGGTTCTATGGCAATCGTAGTCGGCCGTATCCAGTCCCGCCGCTGGCAGGATCAGAACGGCAACAACCGCACTGCAATCGAAGTAAATTGCGACGAGGTTTCCTTCGGTGAAACGAAGAAATCCCGCGATGCCTACAATGCAGGCAATCAGGGCGGTTTTGGCGGCTATGACAACGGATCGCAGATGCGGCCCGAGCCTGCCGCGTCCCAGGTTGCTCCGGCTTTCGATCTCCCTGCAGGAGATTCGGATTTTCAGGAGCTTGCTGATGACGACGGCGATGTCCCATTCTAAACTGAAGGAGGTTACGTGATCATGGAAGAAACCAAGAAGGAATTTACTCCCCGTCCGGAGCGTGCAGAGCGCCCGCAGCGCGGCCGTCGCCGTCGCAAGGTATGCGCATTCTGCGTAGATAAGGTTGCACACGTTGACTATAAAGATGCCGGCAAGCTGAAGAAGTACATGTCCGAGCGCGGCAAGATCCTGCCCCGCCGTACAACCGGTACCTGCGCTGCTCATCAGCGTCAGCTGACCGAGGCTATCAAGCGTGCACGTCACATTGCTCTTCTGCCGTACACCGCAGAGTAAGCAATTCGTTTTTTATAATTAAGGATACGCAAAGCGTCGTTTTCGCAAGAAAGCGGCGCTTTTTTGCACCCTTGTTTCTCGTTTGCGGCAAACAAAAAGGACGCCTGATGCGTCCTTTTTTTCGTTATTCCTGTGTTCAGTTCATCAGATCGAGCAGCTTATAGCAGTGTGTTTTGGTGTAGCTCTGCTTAAAGCTGTAGGATGCAAGCTGCTTTGCGGTGTCATCCTCGGTCTCCTTTGCGGCATTTTTCCGCACCGGAGTCACGCTCCTGCACCCACTGCTTGTAGCTTGCCTCCTCGGAAGCGTACTGATCGGCGTTGAGCACGGTCGCAAGGTAGTCGTACATCTCACTCAACAGGTTATCCCATTGCTCGAACGAGCTTGCGGTCATGGCCAGCTCATCCTCCTGATTCTCTGCCGACGAAATTTTCAGATCGTCACTTTCCAGTTCATCCATCTTTTTGCTGAACGCATCGCGCTGCTCGGCCTTTTTCTGGCTGTTCTCTTCCTGCTGCTTTTCCTGCTGCTGTGCATCGGAAAGCTGCTTCTGCAGCTCCTTGACCTGCTTTTTCTGGTCATCGGTCAGCGAATCATCATTTGCCAGAGAATCCAGCTTGCCGCTGGCGGCATCGTACTTTTTATCGTCCAGATAGCTCTGTGCCTCGTCCAGATCGGAGTTGAACTGATCGTCCGACTGGGCAGACTGCGCCTTATCGAGCAAATCCTCGATGGCCTTGTACATCGCGGAATCCGGGTCGGTAACACGGTTCTGCAGCTGCTTGAGCGCCGCAATGGCCTCGGTGTACTGACCGTTGCCCACATAATCCTCAGCAGACTGATAGTCCTTGATCAGCTGAATGGTCGCATCCAGAGCAGCCGGATCCTTGGCTTCCGCCTGTGCCTTCTGGTAATACTCGAGCGCCTTGTCGAAGTTGCCGCGGTCCATGTACTTTTCGGCCATGATGAGGTTTTCGTCGGTCTTGTGTGAATTTGTAAAATACCACACACCGCCGCCAATCAAAGCCGCCACGATGATGACCACCAGCGCAATGATCAGGCCGCGTTTCCCCTTGGACGGCTTTTTGTAAACGCGGTCCTTCGGATCGGCCTCACCGTTGTAGTAGGTCGTGCGGCGCTCAGGCGTGCCCGCAGCACGGCGGACCGGCGGCGTGTCGATCGGATGCATGGCAGCCTGCGTGGGAATGCTCGGATTCGGAATATTGGGATTGGTGTCTGCCAGCGGATCGGCAGCCGTATCGTCCACCGGAAGCTGCTGCTTTTCGTCCCGCATAGCCGCGTCAAACGCGCTGGTGTCAATCGGACCGGTCTCAACAGGGTCCTTCATATCATCCGGCAGGGTGGTAAATACAGCCGTTTCGTCGTTGACACCGGTCTGCTCGACAGCTGCGCCGCAGAAGGGGCAGAATTTTCCGGCGATCGGCAGCTCCTTGCCGCAGTTTTTGCAAAGCATGGGTGATTTCCTCCTTTGAAAAAGGGTCGTTTTTATGCTTATTTTATAGTATAACATGCTGTATTCAGATTGTAAAGCGTGGATGGCTGTTCCCAGTATTGGGATTACCGCTTGCGAAGCGAAGGGAACTGCGCTGACGCCGCGTGGGCGCACAAGAGGGTAGACACCAATGGTTTCTACCCTCTTAACTCCCACTTCCTTTTGTTTCTTAGTCTGGCGCAGACCAGAGACCGGCGACCGCTGCAAAATGGGGAACGGCAGTCGGGTTACCGCAGCGTGTCTTTCTCCGCCTTTTCGCATTTCACAGACAGCTTACTGCTACACATATGGTTAAATCTACGCAGGGTGCGGCACAAGGTGAATTGCCCGAAGGGTAAGAGAGAGTCCCCTGGGGGATGACAGTGCCGCACAAGTCTTTAACGCGTTATATTGTAGGACGGGGTGACCTCACCCCGCCGTTTTTTACGATTTGCTGCCATTTACATACAGCGGGATGGGGTCATCCCGCCCTACAAGATAGATTCTGCAACGGATGAAATCCGCAGGTGCCATGCACAACAACGTGCAAACGAGTTGCGCAACACTGTTATGTTGCGCCTGCGGAAATTGAACCGCCTGTGTAGCAGTACGAATACAGCTTGAGCGATGAAGGTGGAGAAAATGGGCGGACACATTGGTCCGCCCCTACGGAAGCTGAGCAGTACAGCCGTTCCCCCTGGCGAGTCTCAGTTCTCCGATTTTCGCCGTGCTCTCCCAAGGGAAACGGGAGTCAAGAGGGTAGAAACCGCAGGTGTCTACCCTCTTGCCCTCTCGGCGTGGGTACGCCGTCCCCAGCGGGCAGCGAAATGTTTCGGAACTGAAACCTTACTCGTCTTGACAAGCTATGGTCAGGAACGTAAAATATAGGTAATAAGGTAAGGCAGAATGTCCGCATTCTGCAACTGTCAAAAAGGGGATAGTATTTTGAAGTTGACAAAACGCATTTTCAGCGGTCTGCTGGCCGCCATGATGCTGTTCACCACTGCTTTTGCCGTAAATGATTCGGCGACCACCAAGGCTGCAAACGCGCTGACGTTTGCGTTCAAGCCGATCACCGGCAGCGAGTACGACAGCACCGCTCTCCAGACCGATCTGGCAGCAGCGCAGAAGACCATCTCGCAGCGCATGCAGCTTGAGGGTCTGACCGGCGCGTCTGCCGCCGTTTCCGGCGATGTGATCACCGTTTCCATTCCGAAAACAGCTACCGGCAACACTGCCGCTTACTGGGCCGCTCGTCTGGGCGACCGCCGTCTGTGCAGTGTGACCGACTTTCTGAACGAGGAGTGGCAGTTCGACCGTGCAGATTTTGCCTCTGCCAAGGCAACCACCGAGAACGGCGCAGAAGCCGTTGAGATCGACCTGACCGACTCCGGCAAGACCAAGCTGACCGAGGCCCACAACAAGGTAAAGGCATACCTTGCGGACAGCAAGAACGACGCTGACAAGGCGCAGTGGCTCACCTTCCACTGGGGCACCACCACCTTCCGCATGCTGGTGAACAACAGCTTCTCCGACAGCAAGCTGGTGATCGGCGGCGATTCCGATCCGCTGCGTGCTGGTGCATCCAAGTACATGCCGCAGTATCTGATGCTCGATCCGCTCCCGTTTGCACTGGAGCAGACCGCCGTTCCGACGACCACCGAACCCACGACTCCGACCACTCCCACCGAACCCACGACTCCGACTGACCCGACCACACCTTCCGATCCGGCGACCACGGATTTCCCGGACATCGACGGTCACTGGGCTGCCGCTTCGCTGCGCAAGGGTGTTGAGCTGGGTCTTCTGAAGGGCATCAACGGCAAAATTATGCCGAACAACTCGGTCAAGCGTTCCGAGGCTATCGTTATCCTCAACCGTGCGCTTGGCGCAACGCAGGCCGACAGTGTATCCGGTCTGGCTGCCAGCCAGCAGTCCGCATGGTACAGCGGGGATCTGGGCAAGGCCATCCACCTCGGCCTGATTACCGCAAACGACAACCGCAGCTTTGACACTGCAGCTACCCGTGCCGAGGCTTTCGTTCTGATGGCTCGTGCGTTTGCGTACGACCGCGCAGAGACCGCTGCCGATGAGCTGAGCAGCTTCACCGATACCTCCTCCATGACCACCGAGCAGAAGCAGGCTGCTGCCGCTCTGATCAGCCAGGGCGTTGTAAACGGTACCTCTGCTGCCAAACTGTCGCCGTCGAACAAGCTGACCCGTGCACAGTTCGTCACCATGATCGTGCGCATTGCAGCTGCCACCAACGCAGACAGCGCACCGACTGAGCTGGCCGGCGGCACCGTACTCACCAATCCGAGCATCGCTCTGACCGGTGCTGTCGCAGACGGCGACTGGATCTTTGCCGCTCCCACGAATGAAATTTCGCTCGATTCCGTCAGCAGCTCGCACCGCATCGTCCTCAAGGGCGAGGAGCGCGCTGTACTGAACGGCACCAAGCAGACCAGCATTTCCACGCTTGCTGTTGACCCGGCAGGCACGGCGGATGTTAAGCTGGACAACACTTCGTCCGTAAACACGCTTGTTATCGCAGGCAAGGGCGGCTCCGTTGGCTACAGCGGCGCAGTCTCCAACATCGAGATCACCGCTTCCGGCCGCACGATCGTGCTCGAAGGCATGACCTCGGATGCCATCACCATCACCGGCAGCAACAACACCATCCTGCTCAAGGGCGATGCGGATACCGTTTCCGTACTGCGCGGCTCCGGCAACCGCATCACGCTGTCCGGCACGGTCGGCACGATGGTTCTGGCTGGCAAGAACACCACGGTTGACGGCACCGGCAAGATCGGCACCGTAGACACCCGCATGGTCGGCTGCACGGTAACGGCTAAGTCCGACCACACGATCGACAACATCGATCCCGGTCTGGATGGCGTTCAGATCACGATGACCGTTCCGGATAAGGTTAAGGCCGGCGGCTCGCTGACTGCCAAGGTCAGCTTCTCCGGCGTAAAGGAAGGCGTTACCTGCACTGCAATCTGGTATCAGGACGGCTCCGCGATCAAGGGCTGCACGAACAACAGCTTCGAGCTGACCAACGACAAGACCTCCAGCCACACCAGCACCTTCACTTTCACCAAGAATATGAAGACCAGCACGGCGATTGGCTTTAAGCTGCTCTACGACAACCCGTCCACTGGCGAAACCGAGCAGGTTTACGCCCAGAAGACCGTTCCGATCGAGAATTACTCTGCCGAGTGGTATGCACAGCGCGATGCTGCCGCTATCCTCAAGCAGGTATCCTCGGTTTACCGCGGCAACTACACCACGTCCTACGCGGCCAACAACGATTACTCCAAGACCACCAAGGAGGTCTGGATCAACGCCAAGGGCTACTCCAGCAACACCAATTATCTGGTCTGGATCAACCGCGCCTATCAGCATGTAAACGTATTCACCGGCTCCAAGGGCAACTGGAAGCTGACCAAGAGCTTTATCGTCGGCACCGGCGCTGCCTCCACCCCGACTCCGGTCGGTGTAACCACCGTCAGCTACAAGCTGAAGGCAGGCTGGACCACCGGTACTTACACGGTTCGTCCGGTTGTAGGCTTCTACCCGGGCACCGGCTACGCGTTCCACTCCCGCCTGTGCTATCCCGGCACCAGCACCGAATATGACTTCAGCAGCGGCTATCCGGTTTCGCACGGCTGTGTACGCATGAAGCACAACGACATCAACTGGATTTACAACAACATACCGATCGGCTCGACTGTCGTAATCTACTAAACCGTAGCTGCAAACACCGATATTCTCCGTTTTTCCGGAGAGTATCGGTGTTTTTTTGCTGCAAAACAGTGTGCACATCATCAACATCCTGTCTTGCACCGCAACAATAAATTCTCACTATGATAGTGTAATTCGTCATTTTATACGCATTTTTCGCAAATGCAATGGGTTATCGTTGTGACATTTTAATGTTGACACCGACAACATCAAGGACTATAATAAACCCATCACAACAAACAACGAGGTGAGGAAATGGCCGATCAGTATCATCATGGAAATCTGAAAAGCAAGCTGCTGGAGGAAGCGGTCACGCTGATCTCGCAGGACGGCCTCGAAAATCTTTCTCTCCGGCGACTGGCAACGCAGTGCGGCGTGAGTCACAACGCCATCTACCGCCACTTTGACAGCAAAGAGCGCCTGATCGACGCCTGCCGTGCCTATGTCATGCAGGAGCTGACGCGCACACTCGAGCTGACGCTCAGTGGTCTGGACGAAAGCCTGCCGCAGACCATGGAGCAGCTCGGCACCGCCTATCTGGATTTTTACATGCGCAACCCGACGTATTTCAGCGCGTATTTCCGCAATGCGTCCCAGAAACTGACGTTCTCGCTTGAGCCGATCGAGGGCAACTACCCACCGTTTTCCGTTTTCCGCCGTGTGGCTGTCGCTATCGCGGAAAAGCAAGGCATTCCGCAGGATGAGACACGATGGCGGCTTCTGCGCTACTGGACGATGCTCAACGGCATATTCGCCATGTGGATTTCTTCCAACGTGGAACTGCCTGAAAACTGGAAAACCTGTCTGAAAAACGAATTTTAAGGAGCGTTTACGATATGAAACAGATCATTCTTACGGGCGACCGCCCGACCGGCAACCTGCATGTCGGCCACTACGTCGGCTCACTGGCCGAGCGCGTGAAGCTGCAGAATTCCGGAAAATATGACGAAATTTACATCATGATTGCGGACGCACAGGCGCTGACCGACAACGCCGAGCACCCGGAGCGCGTGCGCCAGAATATTATGAAGGTCGCGCTGGACTATCTTGCGGTCGGCATTGACCCGGAAAAGGCGAATATCTTCATCCAGTCCATGGTGCCGCAGCTGACCGAGCTGACGTTCTACTACATGAACCTTGTCACCGTGTCCCGTGTACAGCGCAACCCTACCGTTAAGGCAGAGATTCAGATGCGCAACTTTGAAGCCAGCATTCCGGTCGGTTTTTTCTGCTATCCGATCAGTCAGGCGGCGGACATCACCGCATTCAACGCTACGGCTGTTCCGGTCGGCGAGGACCAGGAGCCGATGCTCGAGCAGTGCCGCGAAATCGTGCACAAGTTCAACACGGTTTACGGCGAAACGCTGACGATGCCGCAGATTGTTCTTCCGTCCAATAATGCCTGCCTGCGCCTGCCCGGCATCGACGGCAAGGCGAAGATGAGCAAGTCGCTCGGCAACTGCATCTACCTTGCGGATTCGGAGGAGGTCGTTCGTGAGAAGATCATGTCCATGTACACCGATCCGGACCACATCCGCGTGCAGGATCCCGGCAAGCTGGAGGGCAATACCGTGTTCACCTATCTGGATGCGTTCTGCCAGCCGGAGCACTTCGCAGAATTCCTGCCGGACTACCAGAACCTTGACGAGCTGAAAGCACACTACCAGCGCGGCGGACTCGGCGATGTGAAGGTAAAGAAGTTCCTGAACAACGTCATGCAGTCTCTGCTGTCGCCCATGCGTGAGCGCCGTACGCAGTGGGAGGGTCGCCTGCCTGAAGTCTACGAGATTCTCAAGAAGGGCAGCGAAATCGCCGCTGAGACCGCTCAGGGCACGCTCGATCGAGTCCGTCACGCGATGAAGATCGACTATTTCACCGATAACGGCCTGCTCAAGTAAAAACAGCAAAATAAAGGACGAACCGCTTGGTTCGTCCTTTCTGTTAGATTTTCGGGATTTGCTGGGTCACGCAGTGGATATTGCCGCCGCCGATGAGGATATCGCGGGCCGGAATCGCAACCACCTTACGGGTCGGGAAAAGCTCCTGCAGGATAGCCTGCGCCTTTTCATCCATCGGGTCACCGAAGGCAGGCATGACAACAGCCTCGTTCGCAATGTAGAAGTTGACGTAGCTTGCCGCCAGACGCTCTCCCGGGGTTCGGGTCGGCTCGCCGTCGCACAGGTCAAGGCCGTCGCACTCCTCTGCGGTGATGGTCACCGGCTTGGGCAGCGGCAGCTTGTGCACCCTGATTCTGCGTCCCCTGGCATCGGTCGCAGCTTCCAGTGCATCCAGACTGGCCTTGGAGAGCGCATACTGCGGGTCGGTCGCGTCGTCCGTCCACGCGAGCACAACCTCCCCCGGAGCCGTGAAAGCGCATACGTTATCAACATGCTCGTTGGTCTCGTCGTTGTAAATACCGCGCGGCAGCCAGATCACCTTGGAAACGCCCAGATAATCGCACAAAACCTGCTCAATTTGAGTCTTTGTGAGATCGGGATTGCGTCCCGCGCTCAGCAGGCAGGCTTCGGTGACGAGCGCGGTGCCCTCGCCGTCCGAGTGGATGGAGCCGCCCTCGCAAATGAAATCGCGTTTATTGTATACGTCGTTGCTGACCAGGTCGCAGAACTTGCGCGCCACGCGGTTGTCCTTCTCCCACGAGGGATACAGGCCGTCCACATCGCCGCCCCACGCGTTGAAACCCCAGTCGATGCCGCGGCGCTCTCCCCTGCCGTTGATAACAAAGGTCGGGCCAACGTCACGCGCCCACGCATCGTCAGTCTCCATCACGACCAGACGAACGCGGTCGGGCAGCTGCGCACGCGCGTTGTCATACTGCCCTTCCGAGCAGAGCACGGTCATGCTTTCACTTTCGGAAATCGTCTCGATCACACGCAGAAAGGCTTTCCGGGCCGCATAGGCGCCGTACTGCCAGCTGTCGGCGCGTTCCGGCCAGATCATCAGGCAGCCCTCATGCGGTGCAAACCCGCAGGCATATAAAACCCGTCCTGCGCGGGTGTAGTGTGCAAAATTTTCATGGTATCTCTCCTGTTCGGTGGTACATCAAGAGTACAACATTTTGATGGAATTTGCAATGGTCGTAGGCGGTTTGAAATGAAAAAAATTGAGAATAGAGAATGCTATACTATCGCAGCGGAACAATCGGCGGTTGAGGTGGAAAACCATGAACCTTTTGGGGCAAAATGGTCTATGTTCTGCCGCCTGAAAGTCCGCAGCTATGTATTGGCTGCGAATGTTGCAGGTACGTTAAAAGTTGCGCCGCTTCAAATTCTCAAGTTCCCGGTCGTCCTTCCACATAAGTTTTTGGATGCCGAGAAGTTCAATCTGCGGTTTTCGGACGCATCCGAGATCACGGAAATTGCGGACAAGCTGCGGTGGTATCGTTATCAAAAGGACTTCGCCAGCGTGACGCGGCGGACTATGCGGGTATTAACCGCAGTACCTACATCCATTACGAAGAGGCAGGGCGGGACTTTTATCCGAAGGAGCATATGGAGAAGCTGGCGGAGCTGTTTGAGGTACCGCTTGAGAATTTGCTGGATGACTATAAAGCGGCTTTTTATGGTGGCTGCTGCCAGTTGTGTGGGGGAGAACGCTTTTCGTGGATTTAATGCAGATATTTCCGAAGCGCATCATATTGCTTATTTTTCGGATTCACAAAATAACGATTCTTCAAATATAATCATTCTTTGCCCCAACCATCATCGGCTGATACATAAATTAAATCCGAAGTTTGATTATAACAGAGGTTGCTTTGTATTCTCAGAAAATTCCGAACTAAGAATTGAGCTTGATTTTCACCTGATGAAATGACATCGGAATAAAAATGGCATCCGCTGAACGATCTTTAATGTTGAGAACTGGTCTTTTGATTGAGCTTACAAAACCTCTTGGGGGTGTCAATTAAGTCGCGCCCCATTATACCCTTGATTTCGAGGGTATAATAGGGTATAATTCTGCATAGAATAGTATCTCACAGGAGGTGCGCTATGGAGTTATCTGAAATGCAAGCGCGGGCGGCGGAGCTGGAACAGCAGATTTCTGCTTTGCCTGCTGGTTCTGTTACGAAGAAGACTGTCAACGGTAAGGAGTACTTTTACCACCGTTGGACGGAGAACAAGAAGCGGCGGGAGAAGTATATTCCTGCTGACGAATTGGAGAATTTCCGCGCCCAAATCGAGCGGCGGAAGGAACTGGAGCAGGAGCTGAAGGCGCTGAAAAAGCAGCTGCCCAAGGCGAAATCTGCGAACCTTTCCGCGTTTACCACCAATGTCCGCACCGGCGAGACGCTGCGTTCCTTTGCGGCGTCTGTTCGTGGCTATCGCAGGCGCGAGTGCTTCCGGCAGCTGCACGACTTTGTCTGCGGCGAGCCGCAGGACAAGGTATTCATCCTCTACGGCCTGCGCCGGACGGGAAAACCACTATGATCCGGCAGATTTTCGCGGAGATGAGCGACGCACAGCTTATCAAGGCAGCGTTCATTCAGATCACCGCAAAAGACACGCTGGCAGACGTAAACCGCGACCTCAAGGCATTGGAAGCGCAGGGCTTTCGCTATGTGTTCCTCGACGAGGTGACGCTGATGGAGGATTTCATCGAGGGCGCAGCGCTGTTTTCTGACGTGTTTGCAGCCTGCGGCATGAAATCGTGCTCTCCGGCACGGACTCGCTGGGCTTCCTCTTTACTGAGGACGAGCAGCTTTACGACCGCTGCGTTCTGCTGCACACCACATTCATCCCTTACCGAGAGTTTGAATCTGTCCTCGGCGTTCACGGCATCGACGAGTATATCCGCTACGGCGGCACCATGAGCCTCGGCGGCGTCCACTACAACGAGACCTCCACCTTTGCCAGCAAGGAAAGCACCGACGAATACGTGGACACCGCCATTGCCCGCAACATCCAGCACTCCCTGCGCTGCTATCAGTATGAGGGTCATTTCCGCCATCTGCGGGATTTATACGAGAAGGGCGAGCTGACCAGCGCCATCAACCGGGTGGTGGAGGACATCAACCACCGCTTCACGCTGGAGGTGCTGTCGCAGGATTGGAAGTCCCACGACCTTGGCGTTTCCGCCAGCAATCTGCGTCGGGATCGGAAAAATCCGACGGACATCCTCGACCGCATCGACCTTGCGCTTGTCACAGACAGCCTGCGGAAGCTGCTGGAGATCCGCAACAGGGCAGAGCAGACCGTGGCGCTGGACGATGTTCACGCGGCGGAGATCAAGGAGTATCTGGACTTGCTGGACTTAACGCGAGAGATCGACGTGCTGCACCTGCCGGATGTCAGCACGAAGTCCGGACGCACGGTGATCGCGCAGCCGGGACTCCGCTATGCGCAGGCGGATGCGCTGATCCGCAGCCTGCTGCTGGATGAGACGTTCAGCGCCCTGTCTCTTGCGGAGCGTACCGCCGTGCAGCAGCGCATCCTGACCGAGATCAAAGGGCGGATGTTGGAGGACATCGTCCTGCTGGAAACGAAGCTGGCAAACCCCAAGAAGCAGGTATTTGTCCTGCAATTCCCGTGGGCGAATTTGACATGGTGGTGTTTGACCCGGAGGCAGGCTCCTGCCGGATTTTCGAGATCAAGCACAGCAAGGAAGCTGTCCCGCAGCAGTATCGCCATCTGATTGACAAGCAAAAATGCGCCCAGACCGAGCACCGCTACGGCCCGATCACGGAAAGTTCGTCCTCTATCGCGGGGGAAGCCAAGTGGTTGAGGGCATTCAGTATCAGAACGTGGAAGAGTATCTGAGAAACCTTGCATAACAAAACCGCCGTCCCGATTTTCCGTTCGGGGCGGCAGTTTTATGATGCAGCTTGTCATATGACAAGCTGTTACGCAAAATAAACTTGACGTATGACAAGTAGCGATGCGCAAAAATCGTGCGGCGCGACTGCACGAATGCAGTCGATGACGAAAACAATAATGTTCTAAATAGCACGCATCGCTCATTTCATCAATCATTTTCTCGATGCACATGAGTGATGCCCTCCGAACGGGCACGATCAGCGCGCGAAAACCTCTGCCTATCCGCAGAAATTTTCAGATTCTTCCCTTGGGTACCTTTTCAAACGGATTCCAATCCGTTATATATATCTATCAACCTAACGAATAGTGAGAGGTGCCGACATGAAAACGAAAGATACGCCGAAGCAATACGTTATCTACTCCCGCAAGTCCAAATTCACCGGCAAGGGCGAGAGCATCGAGAATCAGATCGAGCTTTGCCGTCAGTACATCGCCATGCACTTTGGCGAGGAAGCGGCGGAAAATGTGTTGGTCTACGAGGACGAGGGCTTTTCTGGCGGCAATCTGGAGCGCCCGCAGTTCAAGAAAATGATGAAGGACTCGCAGAAGATCGCGTTTGCCGCCATCGTGGTCTATCGCCTCGACCGCATCAGCCGCAACATCGGCGACTTCGCCAAGCTCATTGAGGATTTGGGCGACCGGCACATTGACTTCATCTCCATCCGTGAGCAGTTCGACACTTCTTCCCCCATGGGACGCGCCATGATGTACATTGCGTCCGTGTTCTCTCAGCTGGAGCGGGAGACCATCGCCGAGCGCATCCGCGACAATATGCATGAGCTGTCCAAGACAGGCGCTGGCTGGGCGGCACGACGCCCACGGGCTACGCCTCGGAAAGCCTGTCCAGCGTGACGGTGGACGGCAAGGTGAAAAAGGCCTGCAAGCTCAAACCCATCCCGGAGGAAATTCAGCTGGTCAAGACGATCTTCGAGGTGTTCATGGAAACCGGCTCTCTCAGCAAGACCGACCAGTATCTGCTGGAGCACCGCTGCGTCACGAAGCGCGGCAAGCAGTTCACCCGCTTTGCCATCCGGGGCATTCTCACGAACCCGGTTTACATGATTGCCGACGACACGGCGTATCAGTATCTGAAAGAGAACAATGTGGATTTGTTTGCCGAGCGTTCGGAATTCGACGGCGAGCACGGCAGTCATGGCGTACAACCGCACGCTCCAGCGCCCCGGCTGCGCAGATGCCCCGGCGAATGCGGCGACGGGCATATCGCGGGCAGCGACTGGGTGCGGGTGCAGGCCATGCTGACCAACCGCAAGAATGCGGAGGGCGAGCTGAGCTACACCTACATGTGCTGCGGCGAATGCATGCGCCCGTACGGAGGGCGAGCTGAAGCTACACCTATAGCCACGGCACGGTCTGCTCTATGAAAAACTGCAACGGCAACACGCTGGACGCCAAGATCATTGAAGAAATCCGCAAGCTGTCCGCCGACAAAGAGACCCTTGCCAAGCTGCTGGCGCAGACCAAGAAGGTCATCAGCGGCAGCAAGGAGGGCTACGACGCAGAGCTGGCGCTGCTCCGGGAAAAGCACACCGAGACGGAGGACCGCATCAAGCGGTTGGTGGAATCCCTGTCCGTTGCCAGCGATACCTCCGCGAAGTACGTCATGGAGCAGATCGACGCGCTCCATCAGGAGAGCGAGACCCAGCAGATGAGGCTTTCCGAGCTGGAAGCCCTCACTGAGCAGAGCCGGATGCTCCATCAGGAGTTCGCCTTCCATCAGGAAATGATCGAATCCTTCGCCAGCGCAGTGGATTCTGCTACGCTGGAGGAAAAACGCCGCCTGCTGCGTACCATCGTCAAAAAGGTGGTCTGGGACGGCAAAAACGCCTATGTGTACCTGTTTGCCGAGGATGGGGAGGCAGATTTGCCACCCATTGACCAACCTATGTATCCGTTGGGAGAGGATAGCGAATGGAAAATGAACGTAATATTTAACGGTATGCGGGCGGTCACTGACCGGTCCCTGCGATTACACGATTGCCGATGTTTGAGAGAACGCCATTCTTACCTGATAAATACACCTATTTTCCCCTCGCCTGCATTTCCCATTCTCAATTATTCAACTTTCCCTTTATCAACCCCGCAGAATATGGTACACTAAAAATGTATCAACCCATTCACAAAGGAGAGGTGCATACCATGAATTACGCTTACACCTATACATACACACCGCTTTTCTCAATGATTTTGCCGATTCTGGCACTTTTACTGATTCTTGCGGGCGGCATCGCGCTGTACACGCTGTTTGTCCGCAAACCGAATCACTACCACGGTGCAGCGGCAAAGCTGCATGATTTTCTCAATTTCCGGCACGCATACACCGAGGGTCTGCTGAAAATCCTGTACTGCATGACGGTCGCTGCGCTGGCTGTTTACAGCGTTATTCTGCTGTTTTTCCACTTTTTCTGGGCGATTCTGCTGTTTATCGTCGGAAATATTGCTGCACGGCTCGGCTATGAATTTATTATGATGCTGTTCAGCATGCACCGCACCCTGCGCAGCATTGACCGCAAAATGCCCGAGCCGCCGCCGTTCGAGCAGCCGGCTCCCGCACCGCAGCCCGAGCCGCAGAATACACCGGAAAATCCGCTCCCGCCCGATCAGCCGTAACACAAGCCGCTGTTTCCGCTTGAAATTTGTTCAACGCAGATTGCAAAAACACGCAAGTCATGATAAAATAGATATACTATTACAGAATTTCGCGGCAGGACCAACCCATGTGCTGCCCTACAGAAAAGAGTATCTTAAAAAAGGAGGTCCGTGCATTGAAAATTCAGGAAAGCGCGGAAAACTACCTGGAAGCCATCCTGGTTCTGACGCAGAAAAATGGACAGGTGCGCTCGATCGACGTTGCGCACTACACCGGCTTTTCCAAGCCGAGCATCAGCCGTGCCGTTGGCCTGCTGCGCGATAACGGTTACGTTTCCATCGACCAGAACGGTCTGCTGGGACTGACCGAATCCGGCATGCAGATTGCCACCAGCATTTACGAGCGCCACACCGTGCTCACCGCGTTCCTCACCGCTCTCGGCGTGGACGCTGAGACCGCCGCTGAGGATGCGTGCCGCATCGAGCATGTGCTGAGCGAGGAAACCTTCGACAAGCTCAAGCAGCATGCGAAGGCATATATCGACGCACAGGGTAAATAAGACCCGTTGAAAATCCTGCCTTTTCAGGCAGGATTTTTTATATCAAATTTTATCGAACAAATTTTCGATAAAATCATTGCATTCAAATCGGCACCCTGTTATAATGGGTGTATCGAATCCGAATACACCGCCGCTCTGCGGCTTGCATATTTGTAACTTTTTCAGGAGGAAATGCTATCATGGCTACCAAAAAGCAGTTGGAACCGGTCGCTCCTGCGGCTGATAAGAAGAAAGCACTTGCCGCTGCGCTCGGTCAGATCGAAAAGCAGTTCGGCAAAGGCTCGGTCATGCGTCTGGGCGAAAACACCGGCATGAACATCGAACACATCCCGACTGGCTCGATCGGTCTGGATCTCGCGCTCGGCATCGGCGGTCTGCCGCGCGGCCGAATCATTGAGATCTACGGACCGGAATCCTCCGGTAAGACCACGGTTGCGCTGCACAGCGTTGCAGAGGCGCAGAAGCTGGGCGGCACGGCTGCGTTTATCGACGCCGAGCACGCGCTCGACCCGGTTTACGCCAAGGCACTCGGCGTTGACATTGACAGCCTGCTGGTCTCCCAGCCGGACACCGGTGAGCAGGGTCTGGACATTGCAGAAGCGCTTGTGCGCTCGGGCGCGATCGATATCGTCGTTATCGACTCGGTTGCCGCGCTGACGCCGCGCGCCGAAATCGAAGGCGAAATGGGCGATTCCTTTGTTGGTCTGCATGCCCGCATGATGAGTCAGGCGATGCGCAAGCTGGCCGGCTCGATCGCCAAGAGCCAGTGTGTAGCCATCTTTATCAACCAGCTGCGTGAGAAGGTCGGCGTCATTTACGGCAATCCGGAGGTCACCACCGGCGGCCGTGCGCTCAAGTTCTATGCGTCTGTCCGCATGGAGGTCCGCCGCGTGGAGCATCTGAAAAACGGCACCGAGCTGATCGGCAGCCACACCCGCGTAAAGGTTGTAAAAAACAAGGTCGCTCCCCCGTTCAAGCAGGCTGAGTTCGATATTATGTACGGCGAAGGCATTTCCCGCACGAGTGAGCTGGTCGATCTCGGCGTGGAATTCGGCATCCTCAACAAATCCGGCGCGTGGTTCTCCATGGGCGATACCCGTCTGGGTCAGGGCCGCGATGCTGCCAAGCAGTATTTCAAGGATCATCCGGACATCGCGGATGACGTACAGAAGCAGATCATGGAAAAGGTAGCCGAGGAGCGCAGCAAGCTGGCACAGAGCCATGCGGCACGTCCTTCCGCCGCTGTGCCGACCGAGAAGGCCGAAAAACCTGCGGATAAGGCACCGCGTCCGTCGTCCTCCAAGGCAGTCTCCATCGACGCGGACGATTTTGACGACCTCGACGAAGAATAATGAGCGAGGATAAATACCGCGCAGCCCTCGATATGGCGGCAAAACAGTTGTCTTATCGGGCACTGAGTGCGAAAATGCTGCGCGACAAGCTGCTTGCCAAGGGGCACGATGAGGAAGCCGCCGATTACGCGCTTGCGTGGCTGACCGAACGCAGTCTGCTGAACGATGCGCTTTTCGCGGAAAGCGTTGTGCGCGGCTACACACGCAAGGGCTACGGCGCGGCACGCATCCGGCAGGAGCTGACCCGCCGCGGCATAGACCGCGACACCGCAGAAGCGGCTATGCAGACCTTCTCCCCGGATGAGGCGCAAATGCTGGCTCTGCTCGAAAAACGCCTGCGCGGTGACGTTTCCGATCGAAAAGAGGTCGAAAAAGCCGTTGCGGCACTCCAGCGTCGCGGTTTTGCATGGAATGATATCAAGCGCGCACTCGAAACCTATGGCAGTTCGCTGCCGGAGGAAGAATAGACTCCATCCCTCTTACGGAAATGTGAGAGGGATGTCTGTTTTTTAGCCGTAAATCCGCTTGCATGAAACCTGCTGTTGCGGTATCATAATAAGAGGAGAAAACTCTACCGGAAAGGAAGTATTTCCATGGAAACCAATAAAATTCCCGCCCGCGCAGATGTGCCCGAAAAGGACAAATGGGCGATTCAGGATCTGTTTGCGACCGACGATGACTGGCGTGCCGCGTTAGCGAAGGCCAAGGAGTTCATTCCACGCATCACCGCATTCCGCGGCAGACTGGCCGAAAGCGGCGCTGCTCTGCTGTCTTTTTTCCGTCTGGATGATGAAATCAGCCTTGCATTTGACGCGCTCGTACACTACGCGCAGCGCCGCAGCGATGAGGACACCCGCGTCGCCGCGTATCAGGAGATGGTCAGCCAGGTGACGCGCTTCGCGGTCGAAATTCAGTCTGCCGCCGCGTTTGAGACCCCTGAGCTGCTCGCCATCAGCGATGAGGACATGAACCGTCTGTACGCCGAAGCACCGGAGCTGGAGCTGTACCGCCTGAATATCGACCGCATTCGCCGCCGCCGAGAGCATGTGCTGTCCGACAAGGAAGAGGCAATCCTCGCCGCTGCAGGCGAAATGGCCGCCAGCCCGGATGACATTTACTCCATGCTGAACGATGCCGACCTTAAATTTCCAGACGCGGTGGACAAGGACGGCAATAAGCACCCCGTCACGCACGGCACGTTCATCCCGCTCATGCAGTCCTACGACCGCGTGCTCCGCAAGTCCGCATTCGATTCGCTGTACTCGGTTTACGGCCAGTTTCGCAACACCTCGGCGGCAACGCTGTCCGCGCAGCTCAAGCAGCTGCTGTTCTTCGCGAATGTCCGCAAGTACCCCTCGACGCTGGATGCCGCCCTTGACGGCAATGAAGTGCCGACCGAAATTTACCGCAACCTGATCGACGCGGTGCACCGCTCATTTGCGCCCATGTACCGCTATGTTGCGCTGAGAAAGAAGCTGCTCGGCGTGGACGAACTGCACATGTACGACCTGTATGTGCCGGTTGTGGACGGCGTGGAAATGAAATTCACGTTCGAGGAGGCCAAGGAGATCGCACTGAAGGCGCTCGCGCCGCTCGGCGAGGACTACCTGAATCTGCTCCGCGAAGGCTTTGCAAACGGCTGGATCGACGTGTACGAGAACGAGGGCAAGCGCTCGGGCGCATACTCGGCAGGTGCGCGCGTACACCCGTATGTGCTGCTCAACTTCAAGGGCACGCTCGACGACGTGTTCACGCTCGTGCATGAGATGGGTCACTCCATCCACTCGTACCTGTCCAACAAGACCCAGCCGACCGCATACCAGGACTATGTGATCTTTGTTGCCGAGGTTGCATCCACCTGCAACGAGGCCCTGCTGATGGAGTACCTGCTGTCCGTCACGACCGATAAAAAGGAGCGCGCGTACCTCATCAACCACTTCCTCGAGCAGTTCCGCGGCACGCTGTACCGCCAGACCATGTTCGCCGAGTTCGAGCTTGCCGCCAACGAAATGACCCAGCGCGGCGAGGGCACGACCGCCGAAGCGCTCTGCGCGATGTACAAAAAGCTGAATGAGCAGTATTTCGGACCGGAAATGAACGTAGACGAGGAGATTTCGCTTGAATGGGCGCGTATTCCGCACTTCTACTACGATTACTACGTTTACCAGTACGCGACCGGCTACGCCGCTGCCATTGCACTCTCGCGCCGCATTCTGCGGGAGGGTGAACCGGCGGTGAAGGATTACCTCGGCTTCCTGTCCGGCGGCTGCTCTGCCGACCCGATCACGCTGCTGCGCGGCGCAGGCGTGGATATGGCAAGCCCGAAGCCGATCGAGGACGCAACAAAGCTGTTTGATGAAATGATCTCGGAGATGGAAAAGATTCTGAATTGAAAATTGAGGATGAAAAATGGAGAATGACGTTTCTTTTTGCATTTTTCATTGTCTGTAACACTCGATTAGAGCAAAGAAAAGGCACAGCCGATTGAAGTGACCTCAAAAAGTTAGACAAAAATTCAACGCAAAAATTGTTCAAGCAACCGAAAGGGCTTGCTGTCTGTGAATTGCAGGCGGCAGGCCCTTTAGCTTTGCCTTGATCCTGCGATTGTTGTAGTAGTCCAGATATTCAATGAGCTCCTGCTTGAAGTGTTCCATAGAGTGAAATTCCTGCAGATACAACAGCTTACTCGAGCCGGGGTGCGGATTTAAAAACCATCTATCAGGCCGCTGATGAGCAGAAGGCGCTGGCTGCCTTAGACCGTGTAATTGAAAAATGGACTCCGAAATACCCGAATTCCATGAAACGCTGGAAGGACAACTGAGATGCTGTTTCACCTATTTTTAAGTTCTCAGCCACTGTCAGAAAGGTCATATACACGACAAATGCGATCGAAATCACTGAATTCCACCTATCGGAAGCTCAACTGGCAGAGAAGTGTATTTCCAAGCGATACCGCCCTGTTAAAAGCCCTGTATCTGGCCACTTTCGAGACTATGAAAAAATGGACTGCTACGATCCGAAACTGGACACAGGTTTACGGAGAACTGAGCATTATGTACGAAGGACGTTTACCTGAATAATTGGAAGGCCAGTCAAGAAGACAGGCGGGAAACCGCCTGCTCCTGACATGTCTGCATGCAGCTGTTATATATAAGACAAGGGCGACAAGCCTAATCCATAAGCTCATCGCCCTTAATTATCATAGAAGAATCTTATTTACAGAGTTTTTCTCACACACTCCAAAAGTTCTGTATCAAGCATCAAAAATGCACCTTCAAAACGAACCTATCGCCTCCGAGTTATAAAAAATCGATAATCAGCAGATTCTTAATTCTTAATAGTCCCAGCACACGCATTCCTGAACAATATGCTTCGCAATCTCGTTCTCCTTATGGATAACAGCTTTTCGATAATATTGATATAGTGCGTTCTCCTGAATTCTGTACTCTGCGATTCCCTTTTTCTCACATACTATAGCCACTTCTGCAATAAGTGCCGTTCCAACCGAAGCTATCATTTGATCCTTACATGATATTCCCACGCACACAATATCACTCTTCATATCAGACATAAGATCGTAAATTGCTTTCCGCTGTACATCAGTTGCTTTCTGCTCATTGGATCCAGTGATTGCATAAAATAACATCTCCGTCGTCATGCAGTAAACACCATGATCCAGAAATGAAAAAACGGCTTTCAGGAGTGTACGATGTTTAGCATTAAATCTGGTTATAGGCAACATACGCTCTGCAAATTCATCAAAAGTATCAAATTGGGGCATCTTTTTGTATAACTTCTTCAGACAATTCCTTCAATGGGTCTTCCACGAATATGTTCATCATAATAACTACTCCTCTTGTCGTTAATATTCGATTTTAACGCAAAAGGATTTGCAAATTTCATTGCGATTTCTTAAAGCTGCGACTCCGAAAATGCATCCTGCTCCTGCTGAATCATCAGTTCAACGACCTGCAGGATGCGCTGCTGCGATGCAACCGGAAGATTTTCCAGCTTTTTGAAAGCACTGAAGTCTGATAATCCGGCGAACTCGTCAAGACATCGCAGAACACAGCATCCGCCGGAACTCCAAGCGCATTCAGCAGTTGAACCAGCTTTTCGCACCGCGGAAACGTCATGCCGCGTTCAATCGTAGAGATATAATTGATGGTCACACCCATCTTCTTTGCAAACTCCTCTTGTGTCAGGCCAAGTTTTTCCCTGCACTGTTTAAAACGCTGTCCAATTCGCTTATCAATCATTTTTAATCCTCGTTTCTATTGTTCATCAGTAATACACAGAAATGCTTGGCCTTTTATTTCTTCTGTTCGAAGGAACTTAAAATCCCTCCAACTCGTGCATAGCGAAACAGTAAGTGTGCATTATGATGTAGAAATTCCGTGAAATATGCGGTTTCCTGTTCTGTAAAGCCATCGCACATCAACCATCGATAAGACGGCAGTTCACACCGTGCGGAATCAAAACCACCCATTTTCGGTCGCTCAAAATGGACCTGCACCGTCTCGCTGTTGCCTTCTCCCAATACCCGCGAATGCGTAACTAAGGTTTGATCTGCGAATTCCATATATTCATACATCATAAACCCTATATTCTCCTGTATATCGCTATACGTCTAATTCATCTGTTTTGCGTCATCCAGTTGACCACGCTTTATCCCTTGAGCGGCTCTGGACAGGTCTGCTGTACCCAGCGAAGAAAATCGTGCACTTTGGTGTCTTCTATTTTCAACTGCGTCTTACCCCCATTACAAAGCGGAAGTTTAGTGACAACACCGTTCAAACTCACCACAAACAAAAAAATCATTTTTTGACGCGGATTTTCACAATTCCAGATTTCCGAAAAGATACCATACTGGACTAATCGGCCGTGTAAGTATACCATCAGGCCTGCAGACTTGCGATCGCCGCGATAAAATCGCCAGTTTTCCGGCATCAGGTTAATCTTTCCAAAAGTATACTGTGCATACACTTCGCTATCATGCTTTACGATATTTGCACGGTCATAGCCCACGTTTTGCTGTGCCCAAATCGGTGAAAGCGCCGTCAAATCAATGATCTGTTTCTGGCCAAGCAGCGGAGTCCATAGCAACTGAATACTGAGATGACTGTCCCCCTCTTCCTGCTGTTCCTTCGGAAGCAACGGTGCATACGTCACCCGCAGTATCTCAACCAGCATCGCAATCCGTTCTTCATCACTCTCCGTGCCTTCCAATCCGCGCTCAAAAACGCTGCGCGAGAGCATCGACGAAATAATTGTTCCCGATCTTCTCAGACTTTTCAGTTCTTTAGGATTGAGCGACTCCAAACGCCATCTGCTCCGCATACGGTGCACCAATGTACGAGCACTCACCATTGGTTGTTTTAGTGCGGATTTCCCACGAAAGATTTTCCGGATCAGCGTTAGCTAAAGCAACCTTCAGGCCCATTCCACATCTCTTATAGGCCAACGCGCCTCGCAAAGCCCCAACACTAAAAATCTGATCAAAATCCTCCCTGGCCATTCCGTATCCATCGTCTGTGACTTCCAGTGAGAATTCATCAGTATCCGTCTGCACCAGATGTACCGTAATCCTTGTTGCAGCCGCTGCCCGAGCATTATCAATAAACTCATTGATAATGTCTGCGAAGTTGAGTTGTTCCTTGCTTAACGCGCTCCATATACCGCAGCATCGAGGCTTAAAAAGTATTTTCCATAGTTTTCCTCCCATTGTGTAATTTTCTATTCGCGGTTTTTTCGGTTTTTAGGATTTATAAAAATCCTGAAAAGTGATAGAAAAAAAACAAAAAAGTATGCAGGTTTTTTAAGCCTACACACTCGCAAAAATTACACACCAAGGAACAGAATATATCACTTCTTGAAAACTTGTGCAACCTATATTGCGGTCTTAAGCAAAAAAAAAAAGGTATACTGTTATTGCGGTGCGGATTTTATCCGTTGTGTAGGTGGGGTATCACCTGCGCAGGCTGACAAGGGCGGCCACCCTTGTCAGCTGCTGTTTCTGTTTTCAATTTATTATACCATGTACGCGCTCGTACATCAATAGTTATATTGCACAATTATGCTTATGAAGATTTTAGCATCATGAAAGGAGGACCTTTTTTGCATATCAGTGAAGCTCGCCGCCGTGCCAATGACAAATGGCGCGATAAATTTGACGAAATGCGTTTTCGAGTTCCCAAAGGACAAAAAAGAAGTTATTTCAAATTACGCCGCAGCAAATGGCGAATCAGTAAATGCCTTTATTAATCGTCTTATTAATGAAGAACTATCAAAATCAAATACCTCTGAATGAGTAAAGAGCCGATTTTATCGGCTCTTTACTCGTTTTCTGACGAATCTCTTCCGCTTATTTTACCTTTTGACGATAAAACTTCGTTCTTTCAAGATACCTCGGTATTCTCATATGATATGCCTGCATAAATTTCAGAAGTTCTGCTAAATCATCTGATTTTTTCCTTATTCCACTCGCGATATCTTCTATGATAAATCAGCCAGACGCCAATAATATTGTAAAGCAATTCAAACCAATCATGCTCTTCTTCTATCGTATGACCGCAAAGCGCTCGGCATATAATCGGACTTTCAGCATAGTACCGATTACAAGCCTTCCAGGCTGCTGAAACATCAGCCATTGTCCACGGATACTGCATTTTTTTCTTCTCCACTCATAAATGCATTCCCCCATCAATAGGACCATACCTTTCACGCAAGTCTTCCAACTTCGCTTTATTATCTTTCAAAATACCTGTCAATGATTCCGTTGCGCTGGCTGCAGGCGTATTTTTCTTATCTTTTTGTAAGCCCTCATCCAAAGACCTTCGCGTTCCAGCTTATCTCGACAGTATTTACGATTGATTTTATTCGTTTGTTTGCGCAATTTCCGAATACCTTTCGGAATATCTGTACAGCCGATGTTCTTCAGATACTCCTGTATCGTACCGATAGAGCCCAGTCTCATGCCACACCGAAACCCCTTAATATAGTCCAGTTTATTCTGCTCATTTTTCTCCGGTAGATCGATCAACGATGCCCGGATACCCAGATAGTAATCAACTGCTTTATGAAAGTCTGCTACCGTTTCCTGTGCAGTATGCCCCGCAAAGTAAATACTGCATTCTGCATCCATCAGGATACCGATAAAGGTTTTCGTCTCTTCATCATAGTCAACAACGCCTCGGCAGTCACGATATTCGATTACTCGGTTCAGCTGTACGTCGTAACAAGTCTTGGAGTCAGCAATACTATCAGATGCTCGGCAGGCCTGCTCCTGTACCTCTGGAATGCGACTGTTAAAAAGCAGTTCCAACGCAGCCTTGCATGCCGGTACATACATCTTGCAATCCCAGTCCAGAAACTCACCGGTCATCTGCATAGAAATACCGTTGGGACCGCTTACCACCACCAGATTATAGTCATCGTCCAAATAGCAATCCGCATTCGGACACCATATTTCACGATTTCCATCGTATCGGATCAGCACACCATTCTCCAGTGCAAGCACCTGCACAATATCATTCTTGCTGTTGTATAATCTGATTTTCATAGGTTATCCCTGCTTTTGCCTTATTATCTTTAATTTACACCAGTATTTTCTCGTTCAAGTTTTGTATCTTTATAATCTGAAACGATTTTAAATACATTTATACATGGTATAATAAACCTCAACAAGCACTTTGTCAAGCATCATACAAACACATTTCTTCTTCAGTTATTTGTAAAAAGTAAATTTCTGTTGGGTGTGGAATTTAACCTTACAAACGGGACTATGGAAATTAACCTTACAAATAAAACATTATCTCAGAACAGTAAAAAGAGAAGACTTCAGCACCGCAATGCTGAACTGCACCCCATTTGTTAGACAGTATGGTATACTATCTAATAAGTGGGGTGTTTTTCTATGCCAAAAGGAGTACCAAACAAACGATATACGCCGGAATTCAAAAAACTGGTGATTGAAACCATGCAGGAAGAGAAATTAAGTTACAGCGAAACCTGTCGTAGATTTGAGGTAAACAGCAGAGATCGAATCAAATCATGGGAGCGAATCTATCTGGAGGAAGGGCCGGAAGGCTTTGCCGTCGAACGGCGTGGCCGCAGCAGTAAGGGTCCGCCAAAGCAGCTGCCGAAGGAGGTAGAAGAAGATCTGCTGGCAGAAGTCCAGCAGCTGCGTGCGGAGGTAGACTACCTAAAAAATCTGCAAGCCTTGGTTTTGGAAGACGAGCGACGCCAGCACAAAAAACGCTGGTAGTTCAAAAGCTAAGGCAAAAACACGCACTCAGTATACTGCTCTCCAATCGCTCAACTGCCCCGTGCAACTTTCTACTATCATTTGAAGCAGATGCAGAGAGAAGACAAATATGCATCTGTTAAGCCTGCAAATAAAAAATCAAGCCCTCAAGCGGACTTGACAAAAGAAAATATCGCAGGCAGCGGGCGGAGAAAAGCACAACACCAAAAAGGCCGCCGCGAATGCGCCGACCTGCAGAGCCTGATTACAGCTGTTTATTTCGTGTGATGCAAGCCTGTGGAATCCATATCTACAGGCGGCAGATCTTCCAATGCAGTGAAGTATGCCATCCTACCTCGCACCTTCGGCACATCAATATGAGCCATGTCGTTCACCCCAATTTTTCATTTTGCGTAAGTTTGCGATACACCACGCTTGCCGTCTTGTCAATACGTTATGCGAAAGTTTTTACGCGAAACGCAATTTTTTGCTTGCGCAACGTATTTGCCTGTGATATAGTTAACTTATCATAAGAGGGAGGTACTCATTATGGGAAATATATCATCTGTCTTGAAAGCAAAGCGCAAAAGAATTAGGACTTACACTCGCACAGATTGCCGAAAAAATCGGCGTAACCGAAGCTACTGTGCAGCGTTGGGAAAGTGGAAATATTAAATCGTTACGGCATGAACGCATTGCCAAACTGGCTGACATTCTCGGCGTTACTCCTGCTGTATTGATGGGCTGGGACGAACCCACCGCACCAACTCTCCCCCCCCCACCATCACCGAGGACACAGTGACATTTCCGGTCATCACCAGCGTAGCGACGCACTACGACGGCATATCCATCGACGAGAGCGCGGCCGGCGAGAAGATCGAAGTGCCGCGCGCCTACCTCAAAGGCCGGAAAGCCGAGGACTTCTGTGCTATGCGCGTGCGCGGCGACAGCATGTATCCGGCGTTCCAGAACGGCGACATCGTGCTGGTACTGCGTCAGTCCACCATGAACCACTCCGGCGAGATCGGCGTGATCAGCTACGGCGATGACGAAATGACCATCAAACGCATCAACTATGTGGACGGCGAAGACTGGCTCAAGCTTGTGCCGCTCAATCCCGCGTACCCGCCCCGCCGCATTGAAGGCGTAGACCTCGAAAGCTGCCATATCATCGGCATCCCGCAGGTGCTGATACGGGAATATTAAGAAAAGGAGCTATCCCGCATGAATGACCTGAAACCTGCTCTTGCACAGCTTGCGAAGGACTGCGGTGCACGCAAACTCGTCCTGTTCGGCTCCCGCGCACGCGGCGATAACCGTCCGCGCAGTGATATTGACCTTGCGGTGTTCGGTATGCCGGAGGAGCAGCAGACGCGGTTCTGGTGCGGCATGGACGATCTGCCGACCCTGCTGAAATACGACGTTGTGTTTGTCGATGACTACACCTCGCCCGAGCTGCTTGCTGAAATTGACCGAGATGGAGTGATACTGTATGAAAACCAAACGCGATAACTTTGTAAATGCTGCACATCGACTGGCGGAGGCGGTAACGGACTATCGGGAACATCCGAAACGACACCGTCCGCGACGGCATGATCCAGCGGTTTGAATTTACCTTTGAGCTGGGCTGGAAGGCACTCAAGGAATATATGCTCGACGCTGGCATGCAGAATACCCTGCAATTCCCAAAGCAAGTGCTGCGTGAGGCGTACGCCGCCGAGCTGATCGACGATGAAAGCGTCTGGCTGGATATGCTGAATGCCCGCAACCAGACTTCGCATATCTACGATGACCATACTGCCGCTGTTATCGCAGCAAAAATCCAGAACGCCTATCTGCCCGAGTTGCAAAAGCTCGCCGCGCGGTGGGAGAAATAAAAAATCCCGCCCCGGTGCTACCAACACCAGAGCGGGACATTCACGGCAAGCCGCTGCGCAAGTCCTTTTACAGCACGGTGAGTCTGTCCGATGCGAAGAAGAAAGCCGAGGAGTACCGCGTAGCCTCCGAGGTGTCGGCTCGTACTGGTGAAGCCTTTGTGCCCTCCACCTACAAGCAGCCGTTCGTTGACGTCAACACCTATGAGCTGACCTATGTCAGTCTGGTCGAGGGTCATCTGATCCCCTCTTTCGGGGCGGCGCGGTTGAGCGATATTCGTCCGGCGGACATACAGGCGTACTTCGCCACAAGGACGGAATGTTTGGAGAGCCGGCTGAAGAAATGAGCTGCACCCCATTTGTTAGACAGTATGATATAATGAATAACAAATAGGGTGCTTTTTAATGCCAAAGGGAATACCAAACAAACGATACACACCGGAGTTTGAGAAGCTGGTCGTGGAAACCATGATGGAAGAAAGGTTGAGTTACAGCGAAACCTGCCGTAGACTTGAGGTAAACAGCAGAGATCAGATCAAATCATGGGAACGAATCTATCTGGAAGAAGGGCCAGAAGGCTTGACGGTCGAACGGCGCGGCAGCGACTGCGTGCGGAGAACGATTACCTAAAAAACTTGCAAGCCTTGGTTTTGGAAGACGAGCGACGCCAGCGCAGAAAGCGTTGCAGGTAGTTCAAAAGCTGAGGCAAAAAGACATTCTCTGGATATTCTTCTCTCAATCGCTCAACTGCCCCGTGCAACTTTCTACTATCATTTGAAGCAGATGCAGAAAGATGACAAATACGCATCTGTTAAGGAAGAAATCGCAGCAATTTAATTCTCTCTGAACCCCAAGACTGTCCAGCGGCTTATGAAGAAGCTAGGCTTGGTTTGCCGTGTCCGAATGAAAGAAATATCGTTCTTATAAGGGTGAAGTCGGCAAAATCGCACCAAACTTACTGAATCGGGACTTCCATGCGGACAAGCCAAACCAGAAGTGGGTCACGGATGTGACGGAGTTCAGCCTGTTCGGAGAAAAACTCTACCTGTCTCCGATTCTCGATCTGCACAGCAGCGATCTGATTAGCTATATCATATCTGATCGTCCTGTGCTCAGCATGGTGACAACCATGCTGAACGAGGCATTTGCAAAAATTCCAGACGGAACAAACCTCATTCTCCATTTTTCTTTGGGCTGCCCAAAAGTGAGCTGCTGTATTTGCAGGAGTTCCGCTCCATGGAGCACTTCAAACAGGAACTCGTTGAATATCTGGATTACTACAACAACCGCAGGATCAAGGCAAAGCTAAAGGGCTTGCCGCCTGCAATTCACAGACAACAAGCCCTTTCGGCTGCTTAAACAATTTCTGCTCTTAAATATTTTGTCTAACTTTTTGGGGTCACTTCACAATGCCGTATGTCTTCTCTTCATAACTGATTTTTCTGTCGTCCGCCGACATACAGTTCCATCTGATCAAAGACCATTCTACTGCATCGCTATCGGGTTTTTCCGTTGCCCGCCAACATTCCGACCCAAAGTCCGGCATCAATTTCGGATTTTAGGTGCCAGTCGCACCAGAGGGATGACGCCTTCTGTCCATTTTCATTATATGCATTTCCAGTGGAAAAGTCAACGAAACGTGTGAAGAAAGAGCTGTCTACTTGCGCAGTTAACTCTTTTCTTTGCTGCATCATAACTCTTTTCAAGTTAAGATACAATATTAGAGTTAAGATTCGTCGCAGACCTACATCTCCACTACCGCTTCTCAGCTAAGCTACTGATAGCGCTGCGCTTATGCACTTTATAAAAACGAAATTTCAAAAGAGAATTCTCAAAACTGGTTGATTAAAAACCATATATCGCATATACTATAAATAGGAAAGCAGGCGACATCCTGCTGGTGCGGCTGACACCTTAAATCCGATAGAGAATCCGGGTGTATAGACCGGAGGGTTGGCAGGCAACGATAAAACCTGATTGTGATTCCAGACGTATGGGCTGGAGTGTTGGCGGACAACGATAAAATCAGTCATAAGGGGGAGACGCACAGCATCGCGGTGTTGTAGTCTCCCTTTTAATTTATATGGAGTCAACATCAACCGAATATTTAAAAAGGTTGCGAAATTAGTTGATATTACGGTATGAAGGATTGTCTAACTTTTCTGGGGGGCACTTCAATATTCTATTCGCGCGGGAATAAATTCAAAAAACTTCTATTGTCATTATACCTATTGCACAAACGAAAACCAGCAAATCCCACTCTCATTTTATCCCCGTTGGGGTACAATTGGGGCCAGAGCGCCTATCTTCGTTCCTTTAAACCCTTTAAAAAGCACAAAAACCCGTTGATTTCTTACGAAATCAACGGTTAAACATAGTTGCAGGGATAGGACTTAAACCTGTAGCCTCCGGGTTATGAGTGATTGCAAATATATTGCAGCCGTCCGGAGCACGATATAGTGTATATGCAATCGCATTGTACACGCTATATGTCGTATGTGCTGTTGTCTGTCAGATACTATATCTATACTGTAAAGAGCAATAAAGAACAATATCCGCGCGGCTATAATCAGCTCTTTCCCTGGCAGCAGATGGCTTGACAGCGCCATGCAAAACAGGTATACTAAAGGCAATATAAAAGGCACTGTCCACAGACGGTTAGCCCTTTAAGAAAATCGTATCAAGAAATGACCGCTTTACTTGTCAGGGAAAGGCGGCCATTTCGCATATATAGTGAGTATGTAGAGCAAAACTGCTGTGCATACAAAGAAACGCAAAAGTTTCTTGCCCATGCGCAACACCCCTTTACAAGGGAGTGACTAACCGCCTGCTATCTGGAACAGTGCCTTGCTACGAGCATAACAAAATTCGACACAAACAGCAATAGTAAAAGGACGCTTCAAGCATCCTTTTTACTGTGCAAGCGGGTGCAGCAGGTCTTGCTGCATATTGCGAAGCTAAACGGCCGAGTTTGCGGAGCAAACCGGCCGCATTCCGTTTTTGAACAGCCGATTTGCTACCTGCCTATGTAATTCAATCCTTATAATGATAGTAGCCATCCCAGGGATGGTGAATACATCATTTTAATTTCTGAAGAAGAAAATGTTAAATCGCTTAACTCAATTGATGTAATTTTTCACAAAAAATCAGAGAGTTAGACAAGCTTGGAAGTCCTATATGGATGAAGCAGACAAACCTTCTTCAAACCCACAACAACTTAATGATAGATACATAAAATTGCTTGAAGAGATGGCGCTTATCTGTGGATATAAAGATATACGGTGGAATAATCTCAAGCGGTATTACTATCCAAGTGGCCTTTCAAATCGAAAAAAAATGATGATGAAATTTTGAAAAGCTGCAAATTAAGACCGCAGAAAAGACCGCGTCCGATGCGGTTGTCCAACAAAATACTCCTCAAAATGAACAGTTCGCTAACCAAATGATGCTTCAGCTATTGCCTAAGCTAATCGAAAATCCAGATAGCTTTAGCAAACTAATAAAGCTTGCAGATAAAGCAAAAAAAGTAATTACAGAGGGCAAAATCGGCAAGTTTCTGGTAAAACTTGCCGATTTCAATTTTATTCGGTTGTTTTTTCGCGTAGTAGGTCTTTGAACAAGGCACTCATGTAATCGCTGCGGCCATACAGAACACGATCAATGTAGACATCGCTGTCTTGCACACGGTAAAACACCATATAATTGCCGCTGACAAGAAAACGATAGTCAGTTCCTATATCTGCAATAGAGGATAACGGGGTTCCCATTTCTGCGAAGATTTTTCAACGGGTCAACCGCGTCTATAATGCGATCGACCACGCGCTCCGCAGCAGAACGGTTTTGAAGCTCCGATACGATATAATCCCAAATATCATCCAAATCACGGCGGGACTCGGGCGAATAATGAATTTTATTCTTCATTCGCTTTTGCGCGGAAGTGCGCCCTCATATCGTCCGTTGTCAGCCAGCCTTCCGTTTCGCCGGAGTGACGGCCTTTTGCAAGCTCATTCATCAGGCGGATGGTCGCTTGTGTTCTCTCATAGTCCTGCATATCCACGATAGCGTACCGCCCGCGCCCGTTTTTTGTCAAAAAGACAGGAGCGCCCACAGCTACATCATGCAGTACCTCGCTGTAATTCCGCAAGTCAGAAATGGGTTTAATATTCGGCATATTTATCCGCTCCTTTCAAACATAGCATATCCCATTCTGCTGTAAAATTCAACAGCAAGTTTGCAGCACTCGCATATTTAGAATAAATACCTCTAGCCAACTGCTAGCAAACCCTTTCAGCTGCTTGAACAATTTTTGCGTTGAATTTTTGTCTAACTTTTGGGGGCACTTCAATTTCTGTCCTCACTGATTAAAATAATTCCTTATTTTTATTGTATCTGTTTGAGTTTTACCCTATCGCGAATAGAACTCACTTTCTGCCACTCTGACCACAAAGTCATACTCCGTTGGGGTTGCTTTAGAAGGAGCAATATTATAGCGTTTGAAAACCTTTCTCAAATAAGCAAAATGGTCCTTATCTTCTTGGGTCAGCGGAGCAACCCAGCCGGTTTCATCTGCATGCCTCTCCACCTGACGGAGATATTCAAGTCGCTTCTGATCCATCATTAGGCACCTCTTTATTATAAAAAACTAGGACGCCGTCGCAACGCCGCCCCGTACAAAAACTATATAAATCGTTTTTTGATGCTGTAACTATTATATATACCCTCAGTCTGAAAATCAACCCTCATTCTCCAACTTTTTTAGAAGATGTGGTATGATTGATTCTTATAAAATCTGACGGATTAGACTTTTCTAATTTGACCGAATGATATTCTGAAATTTGACCGATTGAAATTGTAAAATCCGACTAAATGGCCTGCAATAGCAGCAAGATGCATAAACCGCCCATACAGCGGCGCCTGCACGGACTTTCAGCGACATCTTGCCGAAGAAATAGTGGCACCTCGCCGGAACGCAGCGACAACCTTTTGAATTCACGATATCTATGCAAAAGCCTGCGACGACATGAAAACAGAGAACTGGCTGAACTGTCATGTTCATGCTTTCAATTATTTCGGCGGCGTGAGCAAAAAGCTGCTCATCTGGTACAATGGGATAAGAACAACTTTTAGGAGAGATTTGTACAAACTGTTTCCTAAAATATGAGCCATATTATGTAAGATAGCCGGTACAGTAGAAGCCGTTCTCAAATGAGGGCGGCTTCTCTGGTTCACTTTTCGTAGGGGATACGGAAATAGTCAAGATAGGCTTTGTACTTATCCTGTGCGGTTAAGCAGGTATCCGTAAGATATCCCTTTTCGTTATACCATTCCTTGAGACCACGATAATAAAACAGCTTGAGGTTTTCTTCTATGATAAACGGAACGATGTTGTATTTGAGACATTCCTTGAACATGATAAGCCGTCCAACGCAGCCGTTGCCGTCTTGAAATGGGTGGATACGCTCAAAGCGCACGTGAAAATCCAGAATATTGTCCAGTGTCTTTTTAGGAACGGCGTTATAGTCAGATAGCAGAGCTTTCATTTTATCGGCAACTTCTTCCGGAAGTGGGGTCTGCATACCACCGACCTCATTTGGCAAACGCTTATACTCGCCAACGGCGAACCAGTCCTTACGGGAATCGCTAGTGCCGGTTTTCAGAATATGGTGCAGTTTTTCGATGAAAAATGCTCGCTTAGCGTGCTTGCTGCATGATCTATGATGAGATCAATGCAACGGAAGTGATTCGAGGTTTCAATCACATCGTCCACATTCAGCACCTCGTTTTCTACACCGATGGTGTTGGTTTCAAAAATATAACGTGTCTGGTCGTGCGTCAGGCGGCTGCCCTCGATGTGGTTAGAGTTGTAGGTCAGGTCGATTTGGGTTTTGTGATAGATGCCTCCAGCATACTTGGTTCGTTTTTCTTCCTGCAGAATGGAAAGCAATGTTTTGACAGGCGTTTTTTTTTGCCGTTACTGCGAGCAGGCTTTTCCGCATTCTCGGGAATGCCATGCCATGTTTTGCCGATCAGCACAGCACCCGGAATACGTTCCTGTGCACAGTAATTTCGCACACTTCGTTCGGAAATATTCCACTTTTTTCGCTGTTTCTGCAACAGAAAGATAGTTCATATGCTCACCTCCGAGCGGGATAGCTGTATTTATAGTATACCATATTATCGGCAAAAGAAATATACAGAAGTACAGAATGAGTCGGATTGTTTTTTGCCGATGCATAGGTCAAAAGCCGTTCTCAAATGAGTACAGCTTTTCATTACCCGAAAAAAGGAGAAGATGTCGCTCTATTACGTGAAAGTGTCGCTGAAACTCCGTGCAGATGCCGCTCTCACTCCGATTTATGCACAAGATATTGCGTATTTAGCATAGTGATTTTTTCTTGTTTCGCGCTCAAAAAGCGTGGTATGCTGAGAGAAAAGTAACATACGGCGGATATTCTCCCTATCCGTTGAGATGGAATACAGAATGAAGATCACCTATGCAGAAGAAAAAGACATTGCTGCCATCGCCGCGGCAGAAGCCGCCTGCTTTCCGCCGGCAGAAGCGGCAACCGAGCAGGAATTTGTCGAGCGGATCAAGTATTACGACAATCACTTCTGGCTGCTGTATGACGCCGACAATCTGATCGCGTTTGTCGATGGATTTGTCACGGACGAGCCGGATTTGACCGATGCAATGTACGAAAACGCCTGTATGCACAACGAAAACGGTGCATGGCAGATGATTTTCGGTGTCAATACCCTGCCGGAGTACCGCAAACGCGGCTATGCCTGTGAGTTGATTCGCCGTGCCATCGCCGATGCCAGACAGCAGGGCCGCAAGGGACTTGTGCTGACCTGCAAGGAGCGGCTCATTGCGTACTACGCAAAATTCGGCTTTGTCGACGAAGGCGTGTCCGAGAAATCCACGCACGGAAATGTCCGGTGGCATCAGATGCGGCTGACGTTTTGAGAAGTTAGAGGCACGAAACCGCTGCTTTTTGACGGCAATCACATAACATAATATCTACTATTCCGCAAGGCGTACGCTTCTTACCCCAAGAAGCAATCCCCAAAGCAAAAGGTTTATGATCCTTTGCTTTGGGGATTGTTCTGTCCCCCGCTTATGCGGGGATAATTTGCCGATTTTCAAATCTAAGCGCTTACATCAAATTGGGGTGACCCCCGCAAATGCGGGGAAGAATTGTAAGACACTTTGCGTGTCTTCCATTCCTTTTTCGAGAGTTACTAATATTTTAAGTAATACCCAAATCGGCGTCTATTAAGCGTTTTGACGGCGATATCGGCACATTCCTCAGCTGACAATTCTGTCAGCTCTGCAATTTCTTGAAAGGACAAACCGTCATAACGAGCCTGCAAAATAACATATTCAAGCTCAACCCATTCAAGAGCTTCCTTCCAAGGCACGCCAGGTTTATAGGGCTCCTTAGGCTCCTTTGGACGACAGTTGTAGCATATACCATCCCGTGCAGGAGTACGTCTTTTCCCACAGATAATGCAAATCTGTGCAGAATTAACCCTTTTCTTGTCCCGGCACCATTCACACAATCGATCCTCAGAATTTGTGAGGTGTTCCTTACAGTCTTTACATACATATTTATATTCTCTCATATTGATTCTCCTCATATATTTCCGCAGCATTTACTCATCCACATTCTGCGATGTGCTTGCGACGGCGATGCACACGCCTTGCCGCTTCAGGTACTTTCTCTTCAGCGCTTTTCGGTGCAAACAGGCGCGTATTCTGCCATCCGTGCGTAACTGCTCCGACCGGTGCGACAGCCGCCATTGCTTTTCGCATCGAAGCATCGCGCGGGTGAACGTAGTAGTGCGTGGTCGTGGTTACATCCGCGTGTCCAAGCAGACCCGAAACCGTTGCAACATCGATACCCTGCTCAATCGCACGAGTAGCAAATGTATGCCGAATGTCGTGAAAAACGAACGTGCGGCAGGCCAAGACCGTCCAGTACATCGCCCCAGTAGCTGCTCAGATGGTCCGGATCCATTACACCACCGACTGTATTATAGATGATGAAATCATCAGCATTCGGCGTGCGCTTAAAAAAGAGATTCGAACCGCTGATACTGTACGGTAAGCAAACCCTGCAGTACTTCCGGCAGATACAGATCTCGCTCAGAAGCATCGCTTTTCGCAGAGCTGAAGATAAGTTCCGTCCGCTTGCCGTACTCTGCCTCAGGATCAACCATCACCCGGCGTACGGTCTGTGTAATATGCAGCGTACCGCTCATCCCGTCGTAATTACCCCAACGTGCAGCACAGACTTCACCCAGACGCATACCGCTGTACAGTGCTAAGATAATACCTGCATTATTAAGCGACAGATCAGAAAACAGCCACTTTTCGAGCACTTTTTGATCGCTATCGCTCATAATATTGTGCTTCTTCGAGCGGCAATGCGTATATACGGTCGCAGGAACCGGATTTGCGGGCATCACACCGTCCGCAACAGCACGCTTACAGCAAACATCCAAGACAACGCGCATATTTTTGATGCTTTTTTGCGCTCAGCGCGCCGCCGGTCCGCAGATTGCCCTGCAGGGATTCCTCGTTGAGAAAGTGCTGTACCACGGCGGTAGTCAGGCTTTCCAAAGGCATTTCGCCTAATTTCGGCAGGATATGCTTGTACATATTGTCATAGTAGTGTTCATAGCCGCTCGGCTTGGCTACCGGCTTAACGTAAACCTCCAGCCACTGCTGCGACCATTCCCGTAAAGTTATACCCATGACCTCGTCTCCTTGCTCGGGAAAATAAAATCTCCCATGCGCGGTGCGTGATGATGTTGATCGATATACTGTGTGTACTGCGTCTGTACCTGCTTGCTCTGGCTGTTTGTCAAGTTGACCTGTCTGCCATTCGGAAGGGTCAGCCGCTGGCACTCGAACTCGTAATCTTTCCAGTGCAGCATTTGCATATCTGCGAAAGAATTCTTCTCCATCGTAATTTCGCCTCTTTCTATATGTGATTTTGAGCGAAAATAAAACCGTGCAGGCAATATAGAGCCTACACGGTGTCAAAATCATACAGCAGAAAGAAGTATAAATATAGCACTAACAAAGGTCTTGTGCAACCCTTAAAAAAAGGGTATACTAATACTGCGGTGCGGAGTTTTCCGTTGTGTAGGTGGTAGTGTCACCTGCGCAGGGTACTTGGAAGCGCCAACTTCCAAGTACTGCCGTTTTTATTTTCTATAATCATAATAGCATGTTAGGGTCACATATACAATATGCAATCTTCACAAATTTATCTATCATTTCTATATCATATTAACCATATTTTCAAATCGACTCCTGACATTATATTATATGGAGGGTGAAAAATGGCTGCTAGTGAAGCTCAAAAACGAGCAATTGCTAAATGGCAAAAAAAGAAAAAGTAGATGAAGTTAAATTTCGTGTTCCAAAGGGTGAACGTGCTTTAATCCAAGCACACGCAAAAGAACAGGGTGAGTCTACCACTGCTTTCATCAAGCGTGCTATTCGAGAGGCTATGGAACGGGATAATGCTACCAAGTAAATAAATCTCTTAAAAATCAAAACACTTTCTCTTAAGAGTTCTTTATGACGTATGATTCGTCTCTCAAAAGAATTAGTGAGGGGCCCCGAAACCTGCACTTTTTCAGCAGTACACCTTCTACGCCCCTGCCCGTTACACATACCGTAGACATATTAAATCATATAGATATTTCAAAATCTCAATGGCATTTGTTCAATAATTATGTTATCCTGTATACACTTAAATTTTTTTTTTAAGGCTGTGGCTCCCCTACTTTTAAGTTGCATTAGAGAGATGGGAGCGCTCAGATTTCCTTACCCACGAAGGACCTGTACGTTTAGATACAGGTCCTTTATCATACCATAAAATATCTAATGCTCCGGTGCTTTACTTTTACCTACATATTTATATATGCTGTTGGCGAACACTAAATTTGTCAAAAAAATTTTTTATTTTCGTATTTGCTTATACCAATTTACTTTTTTATGTTTTATTTTGGAATACATTTTTGCTTCTATTTCCCTATATAAAGTTATAAATACACTATATTTTCGATTTTTCATTACCCTTTTCTCATATATTAGTTTTTTCATATGCCATCTCAAAAAGGTTCTTGCACTGGCACTGGCGTTTGCTTGCGCATTCACCATGCTGTTTGCTGGTGCAGCGTTCACGGATTCGGCTGACATTAAGGCTACCGAAGCTGTGGATATGCTCACTGCTCTCGGCGTAATCGACGGCTTTGAAGACGGCTCTTTCCAGCCGAACGGCACCGTTACCCGTGCGCAGATGGCAAAAATGATCTACGTTGCTCGTACTGGTAACAGCAATGCAGATTCCTACGCATCTACTCCCACCACTTTCACCGACATTACCGGCCACTGGGCTGCTGGCTACATCAAGTACTGCCAGGCTAACGGCATCATTGCTGGTAAGTCCGCTACCAAGTTCTGCCCGAACGACAACGTAACCGGCATTGAAGCTGCTAAGATGCTGCTCGTAACTGCTGGCTACAAGGCAGACAAGGAAGGTCTGGTTGGTGCTGCTTGGGCTAACAAGACCCTGGGTCTGGCTGAAGAGAACAGCCTGCTGGACGACGTTAACACTTCTCTGGCTGCTGCTCTGCCGCGTCAGTATGCTGCTCAGATCATCTACAATGCTCTGGACATGGATACCGTTAAGTACGAGGACGGCGAGGTTGTCAAGAACGAGACCACCAAGACCGAGATGAAGCAGGTTCCGATCTACGGCGCAGATAAGAAGATCACCGGCTACAACACCATCGCTACCACGGTTACCGAGAACGAGACCGTTGGCGAGAAGTACCTGAAGCTGGTTACCGACGAAGACCTGATCCTCGATAAAATGTCCTACGACGACAACAAGGACCAGTACTCTTTCCTCGGCTACTCCAAGATCAAGGGTGACTACTCTTCTCTGATGGGCCAGAAGGTTAAGGTTCTGCACGAGAAGAACAAGACCGACAAGGTATTCGGCGTTTACGCTGATCCGGACTCAAGGTTGTTGCTACCGCTATCTGCGACGATCTGGGCACCGTTTCCAGCTCCAACGAGAAGATCAAGGTTGACGGCACTGAGTACAAGACCGACGGCGCTCTGTCTAAGGTTCCGGTATTCAACTTCAACCAGTCTGATGTTGCCGGCTATCTGGCTTCCTACATTAGCAATGACAATGTTGCTCCGTACAGCATCAAGCTGATCGACAACGACGACAACGGCAAGATTGACCGTGCAGTTGTTACCCCGTTCACCGTTAACGAGGTTACCTATGTTGGTTCTACTTCCATTACCCTGAAGGGCATTGGTTCTGTAGACAAGGATGACCTGATCCTGTCCGACGACGTAAAGAAGGACGACTACGTTAAGGTTATCGCTGTTGCTAACTCCGTTAAGGAGAAGCGTGTTGCATCCAAGGTTGACGTTGTAACCGGCACTGTTGAGTCTGTTAAGGACAGCAGCACTGTTAAGGTTGACGGTACCTGGTACACCAAGGCTAAGACCAGCACTGACACTCTGTCTGACGCTGACCTGGATTCCAAGGTTGAGCTGCAGGTTGTTAACGGCTTCTACTTTGCTGCAGACGTTGTTGCTGGCGGCTCTGGCTCTACCGACGTCCTGTATGTAAGCGCTGCTGATGATGCTGCTAAGACCAAGCTGGGCGATGTTTCCGCTAAGGTTAAGGCTTACTTCACCGATGGTTCTGATAAGGAGATTACCGTTGTTGAAGTAAACGGCAAGGATCTGACTGTAGCTGATAATTCTGTAGTTGATCTGGATAGTGACAAGCAGCCGCAGACTGGCTCTTACCTTACCACCAATAACAAGATTGTTGTTGGTATGATGTACCGCTACGAAACCAAGAAGAATGGCGACTACAAGCTGTACGCTCTGTCCAACAGCACCAGCAAGGATCGCGCTGGCTACAAGACCTACGATGCTGCTAATAGCGCTACTTACACCAACAAGACCGAGCGTCTGACTGTAAATCGCACTTCCTTCACTATCGCTGACGATGCAGCTGTATTTGTACAGGCTCCGGGTTACACTGGTGACGGCGACAAGGTTAAGTTTATCAACGGCAAGGCTCTGAAGAAGTGGAGCGATTCCACTGTTTACGCTCAGGTACTGGCTAACGAACAACAATGGTGCGAAGAACGCCAAGGTTGTTTCTGTTCTGTACACCAATGACAAGTCCATCTCTGCAGCTTCCGATGATTCTTACGGCTATGTTGTAGAAACCCCGACCCGCATCACCAACTCTGATGGTGACAAGGTATGGCAGTACGAGATCTGGAACGGCTCCAAGAAGGTTACTGTATTCGAGGATTCTTCCACTGCACACGCTGAAAAGGGTCACTTTGTTAAGTACAATGTTGTAAGCGACAACGAGATCGAAGACCTGAAGGATCTGAACAAGAAAAATATTGGCAGCTACGCAGCTGTAACCGTAGTAGACGGCAAGAAGATCGACGTTAAGCTGGCTGGCGGCACTGTTAAGTCTGCTCTGGAGATCGACAGCGAGGACACCAACGTAGTATACGTTAACACCAAGGACACTAAGGGTGTTGAGGGTGGTTCTGTTGCTGAGGCTGATGAGCCGACCACCGGCAACTACACCATGAACGTTTACATTGTTGGCTACGCTAACGACGGTGACACCATTGATGCTCTGTTCGTTGACGTAAACAACAAGATGGAAGACGACAACCTGAAGTACAGTGCTGCAGTTGGTGCTGATACCACTGTAATCGCTGATGGTGTTACTTACACCCTGACTGTTGAGACCGCTTCTGTTGCAGAAGGCAAGGCTGTTACCGTTAAGGTTGCTCCGTCTACCGCTGTAACTGCTGAGGCTGGTGCTAAGATCGTTGTTAAGTGCAATGAGACTGGCAAGACCCAGACTATCTCCTTTGCTAAGGGTGATAGCGCAGCTAAGACCGCAACCTTCGCTCAGGAAGCATACGCTACCACTTACTCCATCGTTAAGTAAGTTGACGCGCTTCTGATTGAAGTACAAAAACCCCCGAGGAAATTTCCTCGGGGGTTTTCTTTACTCACCTAATTTTGCAATTAAGCGATTTTATGCCAGTGCAACGCTTACAGCGCCTGCGCCGGTAGCATATACCTCAAAGGTGAAGGTGCCGGTAGCAACATCAGCCTTGGTGGTAGAGCCATCAGCGAACTTAGCATTGGTCAGGGGTCAGATCCTTGGAGCCGTTACCGGTACCGGTAACAACCATAACCTCGCCCTTAGCCAGAGTAGTGCCAGCAACAACAGCAGTGCCGTTGATGGTAGCAGTTACGCCGCCGGACAGGGTAACGGTCTGAGCAGTCTCTCCTTGGTGTTGTACAGACGGTTCTTCACGTCAACAACCAGAACCTCGAGGTCAGCCTTACCGTTGCTCAGGCCGCCGTCCAGAATGTAAGCTGCATTGTAGTAGTACATACCGGTGTCAGCGATCTCGTCAGCCTCGTTGGACTTGCTGATGGTGGAACCAGCAACGCCTGCAAAGTCGTCCTTGCCGTTCTCAGCGTCGGAGTCAACGAAGATAACCTTGGTGTCGTTGGTGATCTTGAAGGTGTTGGTGCCGTCAATCGTAATCTCGTCGCCCTTGGTGTTAACACCCTGAATAGCGCCGATTGCATAACGGTTAGCGGTGTTGGCAGTTGCGTTTGCATTGCCCTCGGTGTACAGAGTTACGTCTTCGATTACCTTCGCATCAGAGATGGAGGAGTAACCAATGATGTTGCCCTTCTTGCGAGCTGCAGAGGTCTTCTCGGTGACGGTGATTTCGTTCTCGCCGTCGAATACCTTGTAGCAGATGTAGTCGGAATCGTACTTGTAGGAGTCAGAGGTGACTACTGCATAGCTGTCGTTGGTCTGGAAGTCGTCAGCCATATCGCCGGTAACCTTAACAGCAATGATGGAAGCCTTTACAAGACCGTCAACCTTCTCAGACAGAGCAGCAGTTGCTGCGATAGCGGTCCACTTGCTGCCAGAAGAGTAGGCCAGAGCCTTCAGCTGCTTACCGGTGATCAGCTTAGAGCTGCTCTTGTTGACCGAGAACAGCAGAACCTTAGCAGAATCTGCAATGCTGGTAGAACCAACCTTGGTCGGCATCTGAGTGCCGGAAGTAGCGTCCAGAGCGTCTACGGTGTAGGTCGCAGAAGCACCAGAGCCAGTCTCAGTACCAATCAGCTTGTAATCATCGTTATCGAGGTTAGTCGTGTTCAGTACAGACAGCTTGTACTCATCGCCGTTTACTTCGTAAACGTATACGTTACCCTTTGGTCAGAGAAGTCAGACCATCGGTGTCGAGGGTTACAGTCTTAACAGTGCCATCGAAGAATGCCAGCTTAACCTGGTTGAAGGAACCAGTGTCAACTACCATTGCAACGTCAGCGGAACCGGAAGAACCGGAAACCTTGTCAGCGTAGAAGATGATGCCGTTGTAAACAACGATATCAGCCTTGTCGCCAGCCTTAGCGTCGAGTTCCTTAGCGTCAGCGGTGTTGTACCAGGTACCGTCTACACGGTACTGATGACGAGCCGGGGTCTTGTTGGTCTTGTCCTTGTAGCCGTTGATGGTGGTCTGGATCATGTCAGCCTTGACAATGTCCTTGTTGCCATTGTACTTTTTTTGTTCTCGGTGATAACAACCCAGTCGTCCTTCTTCAGGCCGTCAGCGATGTTCTCATCCTCGGTCTTGTAGGTGGTACCGCCAGCAACGATCTGAGAAGAGGAAACGTAGGTTACTTTCTTAACCAGAACAGTCTGGATGTAAACGGTATCGATCTTGTTGTTGCCATCGGTATCAACAAAGGTCAGAACGTCAGCAGAGGTGGCCATAGCGTCAACGTCAGCAACGTCGATGGAGTTAACCTGATCGCCCATCACGGTAAGTGATCAGACCGGTGCCGCCGGTGGTTACTGCAGTCTTGGTGCCACGGGTCATCTTGTACTCTACAGAGTAGGACTTGCCGTTAAACTTAACCTTGTCGCCGTCCTTCTCAGCAGCGTTAGCAACTACGGTGTAGCTGTTGTTGTCAACGTCAGCGTAAACGCCCAGTACGTTGTTCAGCTTGCCGTCCTTGAACATAACGCGAACCTTCTGGCCCAGCAGAGAGGAGTAGTCCTTGGAAAACCTTAGTGAAGGAGTAAGAACCAGCAGCGTGGTAGCTCTGATCAACGTCAGCAGAAGCAATGCTGATGGTCAGGGTGTCCTCATCGATAGAGGTCAGGGTACCAACGTCGGTGCAGAGCTTCAGGTACTTCTCGCCAACGGTCTCGCGGTTGCCGCCCTTATCGGTGTACCAGTCAAAGCCGTTTGCATCGGTGGACCATACAACACGGTCTGCATTCAGGGTGTTGTAAATGATCTGTGCAGCGTACTGACGCGGCAGAGCGGAGTACAGATCTGCATCAACATCGTCCAGTAGCTTGTTCTCGGAAGCCAGACCGATGGTCTTCTGATCCCAGCCTGCGCCGGTCAGACCGCACTTAGCCGGCTGGTAACCCATGGTTACGAGCAGCATCTTAGCAGCTTCAACGCCGGTTACGGTTGCATCCGGAACGAACTTGGTAGCAGACTTACCAGCAATGATGCCGTTAGCCTGGCAATACTTGATGTAACCAGCAGCCCAGTGGTTGTTTACATCAGTGAAAGAGGTTACTGCAGACTTGTAGGAATCTGCATTTGCGCTGCCCGTACGAGCAACGTAGATCATTTTTGCCATCTGAGCGCGGGTAACGGTGCCGTTCGGCTTGAAAGAGCCGTCTGCATAGCCGTCGATTACGCCGAGGGCAGTGAGCATATCCACAGCTTCGGTAGCCTTAATGTCAGCCGAATCCGTGAACGCTGCACCAGCAAACATGGTGAATGCGCAAGCAAACGCCAGTACCAGTGCAAGAACCTTTTTGAGATTCGCGCAAAAATCTCGAAACTATGGTATAACTCGTGGATTTGGAATATATTCGTGGATTTGTTGAACTATTTTAGGCTTTATGTATTTTCTTTCAAGCACCATTATATGGATGCTGCGAGCAATTTTAGGACAGTTGCTTCAAAATTTAATTTAGACAGATTAAACAAAAATCAGATTATAAATTTTACGAATTATATCATCCGTCTGTCTGTGTTTAGAGTGCAAATATCCATTTATTGTATCTTTTTCTAAGGCATACAAAACATCAAAAAAGTTCATAAAACATCTGATATCCTATAAATTCCTAATCCAAGTGCGTATTTTGAGATTTTCCTTGCAACTTCAAAAAGGTTCTTGCACTGGTACTGGCGTTTGCTTGCGCATTCACCATGTTTGCTGGTGCAGCGTTCACGGATTCGGCTGACATCAAGGTTGACACCGAAGTTGTGGACACTCTGGTATCGCTGGGCGTAGTTAACGGCTACGACGATGGCTCTTTCAAGCCGAACGGTACCGTAACCCGTGCGGAGATGGCGAAGATGATCTACGTTCTGCGCACCGGTAATTCTGACGCTTCTGCGTACAACGACGACAAGACCTCTTTCACCGACATTGGCTCCCACTGGGCACGCGGCTACATCAAGTACTGCCAGTCTCTGGGTATCATTGCTGGTAAGAGCAACACCAAGTTCTGCCCGAACGACAAGGTAACCGCTCAGGAAGCTGCTAAGATGCTGCTCGTAACCCTCGGCTACGATGCAACTAAGGCTGGTCTGACCGGTGCTAACTGGGCATCCAAGACCAACGCACTGGCTGACGAGAACGGCCTGCTGGAGGACGTAAACACTTCCTTCACTTCCGCTTGCCCGCGTCAGTACGCTGCACAGCTGATCTACAATGCAGTATTTGCTTACACCGTAGTTCTCCGCGACGGCGAGTACACCAACATGAAGCTGGTTACCTCTGCTGGCGCTGGCGATGACAACTACAACCCGACCATCGGCAAGAAGTACATGGGTATGGTTGAAGCAGTAGGCGAACTGACTGGTCTCTCCTACGACGAGGATAAGGATGAGTACACCTATGCAGTAGCTGGTCATACCTCTCCGGCTCTGAAGACCTCCAAGGATTACTCCAAGCTGTTTGGTCTGAAGGTTAAGGTTCTGTACAAGACCACCTCTAACAAGACCACCGTTTACGGCATGTATGCTAAGGACAGCTCCATCATGGCTTCCGGCGTACTGGGCGATCTGAAGGTTGTTTCTGACACCTCCAAGATTAAGATCGATGGCACCGAGTACAAGCTGGGTGGCGTTAACACTTCCATTCCGATGGTAGAGACTGTTTCCGGCTATGACTTTGGTGCAACCACCACGACCGGCGCTACCAAGCTGTGCAAGAGTGCTACTGAGCTGAATGACAAGATCATCGCTAACAAGTACTACTCTTTCGACCTGCTGGATACCAACGATGATAACAAGGGCGACAAGATCGTTGTTCACCCGGTAACCATCGGCAAGGTAACCTACGCTGGCACCAAGTCCATCAATGTTGACGGCATCTCCGGCTCCCTCAAGTACGAGGACGAGGACATTGCTGACGGCATTAAGAAGGACGACTACGCTGTAGTAGTTAAGAAGGTAAACAACGCTAAGGGTCGTGTAAATGTAACCAAGGCTGAGATCGTTTCCGGCAAGGTAACCGCTGCCAAGTCCGGCAGCATCCAGATTGGCAGCACCTGGTACGACCTGGCTGGCTCTGTAACCGATCGCGATTTCACCGTTGGCGATTCCTACGATGTAGCAGTTTACAATGGCTATGCATTCTCTTCTGACGTAACTGAGGAGACCTCCAAGGATCTGCTGTTCGTAGCAGGCACTAAGGCTTTTGATGAGTTTGCAGGCGAGACCAATGGTACTGTTGACGCGAAGGCATACTTCCTGGACGGCACCAACAAGACCATCACCATCACCAAGATTGGCGGCAACAAACTGACCTCTAGCACTGCTACCGGTATCGCTGGCAAGCTGTACACCTACACCGTAAAGGGCAACGATTACGAGTTGAAGGCTCTGAGCAGCACCAACAAGGCTGGCTACAAGGATTACGCTGGTTCTGCTACCTTCACCAAGGAAGACGGCAGCACTCCGGCTAAGATCGGTACCTATGCAATTGCTGATGACGCAGTTGTATTCGTTAAGGATTCCTCCGAGACCAAGATCGTTTCCGGTAAGACTGTAAACGATTGGGGCTCCAACTTTGGTACCTCCGGTGAGGTTCTGACCTCTGAGATCAACGGTATCAAGTACGCAAAGGTTGCTGCTCTGGTTGGCAGTTCTGCTCGTCCGTCCGCTTCCGACGACTTCAAGTACGCTTACCTGACCGATGACGTAGTTAAGGGTCAGACCAAGGACGAGGATGAGGACAAGGCACTGGTATTCACCGTATTCGGCGAGGACGGCGCTAAGACCCTGTACGACACCGATGACTACGACACCGACGCTATCGCTACTCTGGCAAAGGGTCAGCTGATCCAGTACACCGTAGACGGCGACAAGATCAAGGGTGTTAAGGCTATTTCTGGCGATGGTATCACCACTGCCTCTATCAAGCGTGTAGCTATCACCGGCGTTGAGGATAAGAACAAGGGTCTGGTATACTTCCTGGATTCTACCACCGATAGCACCGGCAAGTCTACTTCCCTGAAACTCGATGCGGACGCTTACTTCGTAAAGATCGATGACGCTAACAACTCTGCTGAGGCAGGCAAGCGTGCTGACGTTGTAAACGCTCACTCCGAGACTGCCAACAAGCTGACCGCTAACGCTTACATCGCTGTAGACGGCGGCAAGATCGTTGCTGTTTACTACGATGTAGATAAGCTGGACGACGGCGTTGAGTTCGTTGACCACAACTAAATTGTTGCAATTTAGCTGTATAGGATGAACTGAATAGGAACCCCCGAGGAAAATCTCCTCGGGGGTTTTCCTTTCCCCGAAAAAATTCGCAAAAATCCAAAAGTTTTTCTTGCAATTTCGGAAAAATCGGCTATTCTATACCTCAAACAAATGGCGAAACGCCGAACAGGAGGTATATTTATGGGATTTGAATCGTATCGGCAGGGCGCGTTCACGAAACGGTTGGCTGACCTGCCCGACCAGCCGAACATGCAGGCGGCGGAGCTGAAAACGTACTTCGACTCCTCGCCGGAGGAGCTGCGGCAGGCGCTGAACCGGCTGTGCGACGCGCTGGGCGAGTTCTCAGCAGCGGCTAAACTGGGTACCGCAACTGCGCCCTCAATTTGAGCGGATATAAGTATTCGTTTGCCGTTTTTGCGTGAAAATGGGAAAACCCCCGAGGAAAATTTCCTCGGGGGTTTTGTTGTGCAACTTAGAATCTTTGATTCAAAAATTACTTAGTAGCAACCCAGTTGGTGCCGTTGTGAACGAAGGTGGTGCCAGCCGGGATAGCATCAGCGCCGTAAGCAGTGGTGCCATCAGCCTTGTAAGCCGAGGCGTAATTCTTGTTAGCAACGCCGCCGTCCTTAGCGATCAGAGTAGCACCCTTAGCGCCCTTCAGATTGCCAAATACATTGGACAGATCAGTGCCGGTAACAACAACAGTCTTATCTGCAGCAACATCCAGAGAACCTACTGTCCGGATAGCAGCAGCATCAACAGTGATCTTGTCAGCCTTAGCCAGAGCGTTTACAAGGTCGGTCTTGGTAGCGTCAGCGCCAAATACGAAGTTGAACGCACCGTGCAGGTTGTTCTTAACGTCAACAACCAGCAGAGTTACGTCACTGGTGAAGTCGCTCGGAGTGTCCAGAACGTACATTACGTTCGGGATCTTGCCGGTGCCGAAATCGTCAGCTTCCTGAATCTCGCCCTCGGTGTAGCCCTTGTGATCGTCGGTGTCAACGTACAGAACGATGGTGTCAGAGGTGATGTCTGCGGTATCCTTACCGTTCAGGGAAACCTTGGACTGCTTGGAGTTTACACCGTAAACAACGCCGTTGTCAACCAGGCCGAAGTTGTCGTCAACATCTTCGATGGTGCCAACAACACCGTCAGACAGGCCGTCTTCCTTGGTGATGGAGGAGTAACCCAGAACAGCGCCCTTCTTGCGGAGGGTGGTGCCCTTCTCCTGAACCTTTACTTCCTCGGAACCGTTCCAGATGGAGTATACAACGTAGCCGTCGTCAACCTTGTAAGCATCCTTGGTAACGTAGCCGTAGTTGTCATTGGTTACGAAAGAGTTAGCGAAACCGTTTACAGCAACAACGCCGTAGGTTACGCGGGTAACGCCGTCAACCTTAGAGGTGAATGCTGCGATACCGCCCTTAGCATAAGCGTTCTTGGAGGTACCATCAGTCTTCAGGCTCTTGAACTGCTTGCCGGTGATTACCTTGTAATCAGCACCGGACGTGCTGTAATCAGTGATCAGAACAATCTTGGCAGAATCATCTACCTGAGTGCCACCAATGGTCTTAGTAGCGCTAGCATTGCCGGCAACAGCCAGACCATTAGATACATTTACTACAACACCATTGTTCAGAGCAGTGTAATCGCCGAAGTAATCCTTAGCGGTGGACAGGTTCTTGAAGCGATACTCGCCGCCCTTTACGGAGTACTCGTAAACAGCGCCCTCCTTCAGATCAGCCTTCTGAACATAGCCGGTGCCCGGGTCGTTGTCAATGTCAACGATCTCAGTCTTGCCGGTGTTGTCCAGCTTCAGCAGCTTAACCTTGTCGCCCTGGATGTCAGAGCCCTTGGCCAGTACAACTGCAACGTCAGACAGGGTGGAGTTCTCGCCGGAGGTGCGCTTTGCGTAGTAAACAACGCCGTTTACAGCGTATGCATCAACGGTGTCGCCGGACTTAACGCTGTTCATGTCAGCGTTTGCGCCCTCGGTGTACCACTCGCCGTCGATCAGGTAACGGTTCGGAGAGGTCTTGGTGCCGGTAACCTTAACGCCGGACAGCTTGGTAGCCTTAACGATGTCCTTGCACTCATCGTACAGGTTCTCGGTGATTACAACGTAATCGTTCTTAGCAATGCCGTCAGCGATGTTCTCGTCCTCGAACTTGTAGGTGGTGTTGCCAGCTACGATCTCGGAAGAGGAAACGTAGGTAGCCTTAGCTACGTTAACGGTGGTAACGATAGCGGTGTCAATCTTGCCGTTGTCGTCAGAGTCAACGAAGATAACTTCGTCAGCAGAGGTGCGGTTCAGGCGGCCAGAAATCAGAGCGGCACCAGTAGTAGCATTGGTGTAAGCATCGTCGAAATCAGCAGCAGACTTCAGATCAACAGTCTTCTTGTCAGCCTTCAGCTGCAGAGCGCCGTCAACGTAAACCTTAACGCCCTTGTCCTCGATGGAGTAGGACTTGCCGTCAAACTTGATCTTCTTGCCGTCCTGCTCAACGCCGTTCATAATGGTGTTGTAAACGGTGTTGTCAGAGGTCGGGTATACGCCCAGTACAGAGTTGGTCTTGCCATCCTTGAACAGGACCTTAACACGCTGACCCAGCAGGCTGGAGTAATCCTCAGAAACCTTGGTGAAAGCGGTCTCGTAGTTGCCGGCGCGATCAACTGCATCGCTGTCAGCAGCAATTACATTGTCAACGGTCAGAGCATCCTTGGAGATGGAAACCAGAGTGCCGGTGGTCTTGGTCAGACCCATGTAAGCATGACCTACGGTCTCCTTAACGCCGCCGTTGAGAACGTCGTCGAAAGACTCGGAGTCCTTGGACCACTTAACACGGTTGGTGTCGAGGGTGTTGTAGATCATCTGAGCTGCGTACTGGCGCGGCAGACCCTGCTCGAGAGCAGCGTTAACGTCGTCCAGAATGCCAGCAGCGCCAGCGTACTTCAGGGTGTTGGTGCGCCATGCAGAACCGGTCAGACCAGCCTTGTCGGTGTCATAACCAGCTACAACCAGCAGCATCTTAGCAGCTTCAACGCCGGTTACCGGAGAGTCCGGGTCAAACTTGTTGTTGCCCTTACCAGCGATGATGCCCTGGGACTCGCAGAACTTGATGTAGCCCTTTGCCCAGTGGTTGCTGATGTCAGTCAGCTTGGAATAGTTGCTCTGATAAGCAGAGTCGTCGATCTTGTTGTTGCGTACAACGAAGATCATCTTGGCCATTTCCGCACGGGTAACGACCTTGTTCGGCTGGTAAGAACCATCGGTGTAACCGGTGATTACGCCCAGCGAAGAAAGCATGTTCACAGCGTCAGTAGCCTTAATGTCGGCCTGATCCGTGAACGCTGCACCGGCGAACATGGTGAATGCGCAAGCAAACGCCAGTACCAGTGCAAGAACCTTTTTGAAGTCGCAAGGAAAATCTCAAAATATACACTTAGATCAGGAATTCACAGAATATCCGATGTTTTATGAACTTTTTTGCTGTTTTGTATGCCTCAGAAAAAGATACAATAAATGGATATTTCGCATTCCAAGCGCAGCCAGATGGATGATATAATTCGTAAAATTTATAATCTGATTTTTTTTGTTCAATCTGCCAAAATCAAATTTTGGAACAGATGTCCTAAAACCGCTCACAATATCCATATAATGGTACTCGGGAGAGGATGCATAAAGCTTAAAATAGTTCAATAAATCCACGAATATATTCCAAATTCGCGAGTTATACCATAGTTTCTGGATTTTGGCGCGAATCTCAAAAAGGTTCTTGCACTGGTACTGGCGTTTGCTTGCGCATTCACCATGTTTGCTGGTGCAGCGTTCACGGATCAGGCCGACATCAAGGCTACTGATGCTGTGAATATGCTCTCTTCGCTGGGCGTAATCACCGGTTACACCGATGGTTCCTACCAGCCGAACAAGGTCGTTACCCGTGCGGAAATGGCCAAGATGATCTTCGTTGTTCGCAACAACAAGATCGACGACTCTGCTTATCAGTCCAACACTTCCAAGCTGACTGATATTGCTAACCACTGGGCTAAGGGCTACATCAAGTTCTGTGAGTCCCAGGGCATCATCGCTGGTAAGGGCAACAACAAGTTTGACCCAGACTCTCCGGTAACCGGCGTTGAAGCTGCTAAGATGCTGCTGGTTGTAGCTGGTTATGACACCGACAAGGCTGGTCTGACCGGTTCTGCATGGCGCACCAACACCCTGAAGTACGCTGGCGCTGCTGGCATTCTGGACGACGTTAACGCTGCTCTCGAGCAGGGTCTGCCGCGCCAGTACGCAGCTCAGATGATCTACAACACCCTCGACGTTAACCGTGTTAAGTGGTCCAAGGACTCCGAGTCCTTCGACGACGTTCTCAACGGCGGCGTTAAGGAGACCGTAGGTCACGCTTACATGGGTCTGACCAAGTCCACCGGTACTCTGGTAACCGTTAAGAAGGATACCATTGCACTGGAGCCTAACACCATTGACGGCGCTGAGAGCGATGCAATCTCCACCAGCACTAAGAATGGCGTTGTTAGCTACAAGTACGCAGACAAGTTCACCAAGGTTTCCGAGGATTACACTTCTCTGCTGGGTCAGAAGGTTAAGGTTCTGTTCAAGGACGGCAAGACCAACTCCGTTCTGGGCGTATACCCGACCTCTGACAACACTGCATACACTGTAAACCAGGCTGATGTTGATACCGATGCTTCCAAGATCAAGGTAAATAACACCAAGCTGTCCCTGGATTCCCACGGTGCTACTGTTTACGTTGATGGCGTACAGACCACTACTTGGACCAAGGCTGCTGATTTCAAGGACGAGAAGTCTGCTGACGTTCTCACCCTGATCGACTCTGACGATGACAACGACATCGACACCGTATACGTTAAGACCTACACCGTAGGCAAGGTAACTTACGCTTCTTCTTCCTCTATCATCGTAAACGGCAAGACCTACAAGTACGATGACGAGAACATCGCTGATGGCATCAAGAAGGACGACTGGGCTATCATCACTGAGAACCTGTTCGATGACTGCAAGGACATCGTTAAGGCTGACATGGCTACCACCAAGGTAGAAGCGACCAAGAATCAGGGCAAGGACCCGTCTGCCGATAAGGTTCAGTTCAAGCTGGACGGCACCTGGTATGTCGTTTCTGACTCTTCTTCTGCTGACATCAAGAACAATGCTAAGTCCGGTGTAACCGTTAAGGCTGTAACCGTAAACGGCATCCTGTTCTACGCTGAGAAGACCTCCGGCTCTGACAGCACCAGCACCCTGACCGATGTAGCACTCGTTGTTGCAAAGGGCACCGGCGTTGATGGCAAGCGCGTTAAGCTGGCATTCTTTGACGGCACCACCAAGACTGTTAACGTTGGCGACGATGCTAACGGCGCTGTAACTGCTGTAAACGGTATTAAGTCCAACACTGCAGCTGGTACCGATGTTGGCTACGCTGCTCTGCAGGAGGGCGGTGTTTACGAGTACGCTGTTTCTGGCGACGAGTACACCTTCACCACCATCGACACTTCCGATGACAGCTACGGCGATTACACCGCACTGAGCAATGGCTTTACCGCTAGCGGTGCTGTTGAAACCACTCTGACCTCTTCTACTGAGTCTGCTGCCCAGAAGTTCAACACCAAGAAGGTTGCTGACAACGCTACCATCCTGCTGTACGATGCTACCAACAATGATACCAAGAAGATCACCGGCAAGCAGTACAAGAGCGCTAACGACGTAGCTGGCGGCACCATCGCTTTCCAGGCTAAGATCGACGGTCTGAAGCAGGTTGCAGCAGCAGTTGTTACTGTAAACAAGATCGACGGTGTTTACACCTCCGATGATAACTACGGCTACATTCTGTCTGACGCTGCGGACGTATCCGGCAACTCCGTAACCTACAAGCTGTGGACCACCAGCGGCGAAGTAACCGTTACCGAGAAGACCAACAAGGCTAACCTGCGTAAGGCTCGTACCATCATTGGTTACTCCAATATTAAGGACGATTCCTCTGTTGCTTCCGGCAAGCTGATTGAAGACGTAAAGGTTGCAACCGTTAAGACCGGTGCTCTGAACTTCAACGGCACCAAGAACGCTTACGACCAGATCGGCACTGACTCCGAGTACAAGTACAACATCAACAGCGATACCACTGTTCTGTATGTTGATACCAAGGAGAAGGAAGGCAAGGAGACCGCAACCTTCTCTGACGCTGACGATTACAATGGCGTATACGTTCCGAACGCATACTACATTATCGACGGCACCGACGGCGACGACGCAGACCTGTCTCTGGTAATCTACGACGTAACCAACAAGCTGTACAATGCAAAGGCTCAGACCCTGACTCTGTCCGGTTCTAAGACTGATATTGTTGCTACTATGGAAGACAGCTACAACGATGCTGTTGATTCTGGCGATACCGTTGGTCAGGGCAACCTGGTAACTCTGAAGCTGGAGAACACTTCTACCACTTCTATCACCGTTACCGTTACCATCACCAACGCTGTATTCGAGAGCGGCAATAAGGCAACTCTGACCCGTCAGGTAACTGTTCCGGGCAAGAGCACCAACAGCGTATCCTTCACTGTTGATGGTACCGCTGCTGCTACCGTAAAAATCGCTTAATTAACATTCGTTAATTTAACAGCGTAAAAGAAAACCCCCGAGGAAAATTTCCTCGGGGGTTTTCCCTTTCTCAAAAAAATTTGCAAAAATCCAAAAGTTTTTCTTGCAATTTCGGAAAAATCGGCTATTCTATACCTCAAACAAACGGCGAGACGCCGGACAGGAGGTATTTCATTATGGGATTTGAATCATATCGGCAGGGCGCGTTCACGAAACGGTTGGCGGATTTGCCCGACCAGCCGAACATGCAGGCGGCGGAGCTGAAAACGTACTTCGACTCCTCGCCGGAGGAGCTGCGGCAGGCGCTGAACCGGCTGTGCGACGCGCTGGGCGAGTTCTCAGCGGCGGCTAAGCTGGGCTACGCCGCGAGTGCGGGCGTGCCGGCGCAGACCGTTCAGGACGCGATCGAAAACGTGCAGAAGCAGGTGCGCGACGCGTCTGTGGGCAAGCTGCCGAGCGGCTGCGTGGACGGCGACAAGCTGGCGCAGGACGTGCGCAACCGCCTGACCGCGATTGAGCACGCCGCCGAGTCCGAAACCAACGCGCGCACCGCGGCGGACACCGACCTGCAAAGTGACATGAACACCGTCAAAACCACGCTTACGGTTAAAACTGCGTGCAATTTTGGCACTTATACCGGCGATGGAACCGAAAAACGTACCATCAGTCTGGGTTACCACCCCAAGGCCGTGCTCGTGTTCCGCGAGGGCTGCTACACCGGCTACAGCAGCGCCATTTACGGCGGTTTGGCGTCCGAGGACGTGCCGCTCATGTACGGCGATAGCGTCGGTCTTGGCGTCACCGCCGACGGCTTTCAGCTGCTCAATAGCCGCAACTGCGCCCTCAATTTGAGCGGGTATAAGTATTCGTTTGCCGTTTTTGCGTGAAAATGGGAAAACCCCCGAGGAAGTTTCCTCGGGGGTTTTGTATTCAGCCTAAGCTAAACGGGTGATTACCACTGGGTGTAATTGTTGTTTACATCAACAACCAGAACAGTGATCTGATCATCATCCTCGGAGTAAACGCGAACGTTTACGTGATCCTCAGCCTGATTATCATCGTAGTAGTCAGCCAGACGGATTTCGCCGTTTGCAACGCCTACGCCATCGTCAGAGTTTACATAGAATACTACGGTATCCTTGCTGTCAACCTTGTCGTAGCATACGGAAGCAGTGCTCGAAATCTCATTCTTGCTGCTATCCATCAGGGTGATGTCGCCAGTGCCTTCGTCATATGCAGAAACATATGCGGACTTCTGAGACTTCAGCTCCTCGATGGAGATTGCGTCCTCGCCGTCCTCGGTGTACTTGAATACATCGCCAGCAGACAGGGTTACGGAATCCTCAGACTTATATACCTTCTCTTCAGAACCGTTCCAAGCCTTAACCATGGTGTAGGTAGTGCCGTCGATCTTAGAAGTGTAAGAATCGTCCAGAGCTACCAGATAGTTGTCGTCAGAGCTGCCGCCGGTCTTAGCAGTACCAAAGTCGATCATTGCAACCTGAGCATAGTAGGTGTTGCTGCTCTTGTTAGCAACAGCCAGTGCACCCTTCAGAGACTTGTCGTAGTTGGAAGCGGTCTTACCGGTTACAACCTTGAAGCTCGGGTCGTCGTTGTCAACGCCTGCATCGTAACGTACGAATACGATACCAGTGGACTCGAAATACAGCTTGCTGAGATTCTTAGCGCCATCGCTGGAAGCGATAGTACCGGTTACGCTGCCGTCAACCTTAACGCTGTCGCCAGTAACGGTTACATAGGTATCGTAGCCTGCGGTATCGTCTGCATCAACCTTGGTCAGGGTGTAAACATCCTTGGATACGTCGTAGGTAACGAGAATCGGGGTCTTCAGGTAATCAGTACCAGCCTGAATAACCTCACCCTTGGTGGAGTCATCCTCCCAGTACTTCTTGATCTCAACGATCTTATCGGTGCCGTCAGCGAAGATCAGGCGAGCTTCCTTCTTAGAGGAAACACCGCTGTTTGCGCCAGCGTCAACCAGCAGAGCGATATCGTCAGTACCAACAGTTACGGTATCAACGTAGTATGCGTAGCCGTTTACTACTACCAGCATTACGCGTGCATTCAGCTTCGGTGCAGTTACATCATCAGAAGCCATAGTATACCAGTTGTCGTTGATCTGAACCTTATTATCGCCCTTGGTGGACTGAACCTTGCCCTCAACAACAGTAGCCTTCTCAATCAGGCCCTTCTTGTCTGCATAGTTGCCTTCCTTGGTAACTACAACATAGTCGTCCTTCTTAATGTCAGACGGATAGTTGAAGTCATCGTCAGAACGCTTAACAGACTGGGTAGCAACGCCACCCTTGGTAGTTACATTGATGTAATCGGAACCAACATAGGAAACCTTACCGATTTCATAGGTGGTAACGTTCAGGATGGAGTAATCAGAAGAACCGTCGGTAGCCAGCAGCTCAACCTTGGTACCCTTCAGGTACGGCTTAGCGAACTTGTTAGAACCGCCGTCGCCATACTTGGTAACCCAATCCTTGATGGTCTTTTCGCCATCGTTAGTTACCTTAACGCCATCAACGTAAACGGTGGTAGTAGAAGCCAGATCGTACTTAGTGCCGTCCAGCTTAACCTTCTTGTCGCTGTCCATCTTCAGGTCAGCCAGAACGCCGGTGGTAGAAGTGTTGTCGTCGGTAGCGAATACGCCGTAAACGTCATCCTTTGCCTTGTACAGAACCTTAACGGTCTTATACTTCAGAGAAGCGTAATCCTTCTCGACCTTGGTGAAGGAAGTTTCGTACTTGGTAGAAGAATCGTTCTCATTGATATCGGTAAGAGACATCTCATAGGTGTCCTTGCCAGAAGTCTTAGAGAAAGAGGACAGAGTACCAACGGTCTTCTTCAGGCCCATGTACTTCTCGCCAATGGTCTTGTTAGCAACGCCCATAGCGGTTTCGTCGGTGTACTCACCGTCACGCAGTACAACGGTCTTAGCGTCGATTGCATTGTAGATCAGCTGTGCAGCGTACTGACGCGGGCAAGCAGCGGTAAAGGAAGTGTTTACATCCTCCAGCAGACCAGCCTCATCAGCCAGTGCGTTGGTCTTGGATGCCCAGCCGGTACCTACCAGACCAGCCTTCTGAGCGTTGTAACCCAGGGTTACGAGCAGCATCTTAGCTGCTTCCTGAGCGCTTACCTTTTCGTTCGGAACGAACTTGGTGTTGCTCTTACCAGCAATGATACCGAGGGACTGGCAGTACTTGATGTAGCCGCGTGCCCAGTGGCCGTTAATGTCGGTAAAAGAGGACTTCTCGTCGTTATAGGCGGAAGCGTCAGAGTTGCCGGTACGCAGAACGTAAATCATCTTTGCCATCTGCGCACGGGTTACAGTACCGTTCGGCTGGAAAGAGCCATCTTCAAAGCCCTCTACAATACCCAGCGATACCAGAGTGTCCACTACATCAGCGTCGACCTTAATGTCAGCCGAATCCGTGAACGCTGCACCAGCAAACATGGTGAATGCGCAAGCAAACGCCAGTACCAGTGCAAGAACCTTTTTGAGATTCTTCATAGGGGTTTTCCTCCTTAAAATTTTTTGTACGAGTTCTCACTCGTCGTTAAGTATATTACCATAGTCAAACCCATGGGTCAAGCGAAGTTCGCAATCCGTAACATGAGTGTAACATTACTTGTAATATTACGCTGCCGCCTGGCTTGGGGCCAGATCGCAAACCGGCTCTGTACAACGCGGGTTATACCTTATATAATATAGATGCTTGTTTGCGATTGGGATTGGCAGGCAGATGACATCCATAAAATGTAACTTATTTGGGGGATGCGTTTCTCCGAAATGTTACATATTGGATGGATTTTTTGAAATTTCACCCGCGTTTTTCGGGTAATCGCGACTCCGGCGCGAATCTCAAAAAGGTTCTTGCACTGGTACTGGCGTTTGCTTGCGCATTCACCATGTTTGCTGGTGCAGCGTTCACGGATTCGGCCGACATTAAGGTTGACACCGAAGTTGTGGACACTCTGGTATCGCTGGGCGTAGTTAACGGCTACGACGATGGCTCTTTCAAGCCGAACGGTACCGTAACCCGTGCGGAGATGGCGAAGATGATCTACGTCCTGCGCACCGGTAATTCTGACGCTTCTGCGTACAACGATGACAAGACCTCTTTCACCGACATTGGCTCCCACTGGGCACGCGGCTACATCAAGTACTGCCAGTCTCTGGGCATCATTGCTGGTAAGAGCAACACCAAGTTCGTTCCGAACGAAAAGGTAAGCGCTCAGGAAGCTGCTAAGATGCTGCTCGTAACCCTGGGTTACGACGCTCAGAAGGCTGGTCTGGTAGGTACCGGCTGGGCATCCAAGACCAACGCACTGGCTGACGAGAACGGCCTGCTGGAGGACGTTAACACTTCCTTCACTTCCGCTTGCCCGCGTCAGTACGCTGCACAGCTGATCTACAACACCATTTTTGCTCCGACCGTTGTTCTTCGTGATGGCGTTTACACCAACGAGACCTATACCGGCGCTGACAACAAGACTGTTGGCGAGAAGTACATGGGTCTGAAGACTTCTATTGGCACTCTGAACGGTGTTGTTAAGGAGTCCAACAAGGACACCTACAAGCTGACCCTGACCATGACCACGGCTAACCAGAAGGACTCTGACAAGTACAAGGGTGACTATGTTTCTTCTTTCACCAAGGTTGCTAAGGACTACTCTGCTCTGACCAACCGTGTTGTTAAGGTTCTGTTCAAGGCTTCTGACGAAGTTTACGGCGTATTCGCAACCGACGACAGCTCTGTTCTGAACGGTGTTGTTAACGATTACGCAATCAACGGCGGCAAGCTGAAGTTTGATGGCACCAAGTACACCATTAAGGGCACTGTTAATGTAACCGAGGATAAGGCTGATCTTTCTCCGGCTGTTACTGTTTCCAATTATGTAACCAATGCTACCGGCGCTACCAAGGCTGCTGATGTAAAGGTTGTTCTGGATGATAACGACGATGTCATCAGCATGGACATTACCAAGTACATGGTTGGTAAGGTTTCCTACGTTGGCAAGGATTATGTAAACGTTGTTTACAAGGCAGGCTTCGACGTTGCAAAATTCTCTGGTTATTCCAAGCTGGACAAGGATTCCTGCAACTCTGACGTTTCCGGTCTGAAGAAGGACGACTACGTTATCATCACCAACAGCAAGGTAAACGGCAAGCTGGACGCTGTTAAGGCTGACGTTGCTGAGGGCAAGATCACCTCTACCCGTGACAACAAGAACGATGTTCGCATCGATGGCAACTGGTACACCTCTGCACTGGCTTCTGGCGATGCTTCTAAGATTGCACTGAGCAACACTGTTACTGTAGTAATCAAGAGCGGCTATGTTGTATACGTTGACGATTACAAGATTGGTTCTACCGACGTTGCTCTGATGATCGATGCAGCTAAGACTTCTGGCGTTGGCAAGAAGTGGCAGGCTGATATGCTCTTCCCGGATGGCACCCGCAAGACTGTTGACATTGATGAGGATAAGTCTGATATCCTTTCTAACGGTGCGCTGGTATCCGGCCTGAAGAATAACTCGGGCGATGTTATCCCGACTCTGGTAACCTACTCTCAGTCTGGCAGCAAGTACGAGCTGGATCAGATTGCACAGGTTAACAACAAGTATGCTGGTTACGATCACCACACCACCATTCCGGCAAACAGCTATGTGGACGATGGCAAGATCAAGAAGGCTGACAAGTCTACTCTGTCTTACATCAACGCTTCCGCTACCGTATTTGTTAAGTATGGTTCTGATGACTACAAGGTAGTTACCGGCGACAACATGAAGAACTGGAGCGACAAGAACATCTTCTCCGGTGATATGCTGACCGACGATAGCGATGGTTATCCGTACGCTAAGGTTGCATTTGTAAACACCAACAAGAATCCGTCTTCCGCTGACAAGACCTACGCTTACATCTTCGGTGTTGAGAACAACGCTAAGGATGCTGACAACAACGAGTACGTTGAGTACAACGTTTGGAACGGCACCGAGGCAACCACTCTGAAGGTTAAGCAGTCCGCTGGTTCTGCTTACGCAGAGGGCACTGTTGTTGAGTATACTCTGGATTCCGACGGCTACGCTGATTGCGACACCTATGTATACAAGACCAACCTGAACCGCGGCGCTCTGACCGGCTTTGCATGGGACGGCAAGGGCAAGGACGGCAATGTAACCATCGCTCGCAATGGCGCTGTTGCTGCTGACCAGACCATCGCTCGTGAGATCGACAAGGACGATACTATGGTACTGTTCGTTGATACCGACGCTCAGACCGGTGTTGCTGATGGCTCTCTCCAGACCGCTATCAAGAACTTCGATGGCGCTGGCAACGTTACCAGCTATAAGAACAACGTAATGTTCTACGCTAAGGACGGCAAGACTCTGGACGTTCTGGTTGTTGACGTTACCAATGAGCTGGATACCGACGTTTACCCGAACTAATCAACCTCTGTTGATTCGCTTCGTCTGAACGGCAAAATCAAAACCCCGAGGAAAATTTCCTCGGGGGTTTTCCCATTTTCACGCAAAAACGGCAAACGAATACTTATACCCGCTCAAATTGAGGGCGCAGTTGCGGTAGCCCAATTTAGCCGCTGCTGAGAACTCACCCAGCGCGTCGCACAGCCGGTTCAGCGCCTGCCGCAGCTCCTCCGGTGAGGAGTCGAAGTACGTTTTCAGCTCCGCCGCCTGCATGTTCGGCTGGTCGGGCAGGTCCGCCAACCGCTTCGCGAACGCGCCCTGCCGATATGATTCAAATCCCATTATGAAATACCTCCTGTCCGGCGTCTCGCCGTTTGTTTGAGGTATAGAATAGCCGATTTTTCCGAAATTGCAAGAAAAACTTTTGGATTTTTGCGAATTTTTTCGAAATGGGAAAAACCCACCGAGATTTCTCGGTGGGTTTTTGATTTTGCGATTTGAACGCTTGAAAAGTTCAGAAGAACTTACTTAGCGATCTCAACAGCCTTGTCGGTGTTAGCGGAAGAACGGATCTCGTTGTCCTCAGTGCCGATTACCAGCAGATCCAGCTCGTCGTCCTTGTTGATTACAGCAAAGACGTTAGCCTTGTATGCGGTATCGCCAGAGTTCAGCTCAGCTTCCATCCAATCCTGTGCGTCGCCAGCTTCCCAATCAACGGAGTTCAGGTAAATAACTACGGTGTCGGAAACCTTAGCACCATAGGTCTTAGCTGCAGTACCGTTGTCAGCAGCAGCAATTTCTGCGCCATCCTTGGTGTACAGCTTGTTGTTCTTGAACTGGATAGACTTGCTGGAAGAAGTGCCGTCCTTAGCAACAGCAGCATAACCAGCGGTCTTGCCGTCAGACTCAGCCTTAGTAGCGTTAGAGATAACCTCTACGTTCTTAGCCTGAGTGTAGCTGCCGTCGAACTTAACGATATCGCCCTTGCTAAATGCGTTAACATCAGTCTTATCGGTCTCAACTGCATTGTCGCCGGTCTTCTCACCGTCAGCAGTTACCATCTCAAGGTAAACAACTTCCTTGTTGTCAGCGTTGCGCTGCTTAACAGCCTTGGTAACAACGCCGTACAGGGTGTCGTTAGAGGTGGGTGTTAGAAGTGCCCAGGTTCAGGAATGCATAAGCTACGCCGTCGTCGTCAGACAGAGCAATAGAGCTGCCAGTACCGGTCATATCGTCGTAGTTAGCCAGATCCTGACCGGTGATTACCTTATACTTGGTGTCGCCAGCGCTCTTATACTGCAGGTAAATAACAGCATCGTCATTTACAGAATCGCCAGCCAGGGTGTTAGCCTTGTCCTTGTAGTTTACGCTGGAATCAGCAATGTCAAAGTCCTCGTAATCAGTGCCTGACTTGCCAGCCTTGCTGATATCGGTCAGGGTGTAGTTGCCGTCGTCCTCATCGTAAATGTACAGAGCGTTAGTCGGGATTGCACCAATCTGAGCCTTCAGAGTACCAGCCTCATCGGTGTAGGAAGTCCAAGAAGAATCATAATGCTTCCAACCTTCGATGTTGATAATCTTCTCAGTGCCGTCTGCAAAGATAACCTTAGCAGAAACGCCGCCGTTCAGAGTGCTGTAAGTGTCCTCAACAGACTTCAGAAGCAGGGTATCCAGGTTACCGGAAACAGAACCGTCAACGTAGTAAGCGTAGTTACCGCATACATACAGCTCAACGTTCTTGTTGGTGTCCAGAACCTTATCCTTCTTATCAGTGTGGGTCAGCTTGTACCAGGAACCATCAACCTTGATTTCGTTCTTCTTGGAAGCGGAAACCTTGCCGGAAATCTTCTCAGCCTTGGTGAAGGCAGTGTTGCCGGTATGCAGGTTGGTGCCAACGAATACGTAGTCGTCCTTCTTGAAGCCGTCGTACATCTCCGGGGTGTCATCCTCAAAGTTCAGCTTAGCGCCAACAGAGGTAGTGCCGCCCTTGTTGTTGCAAACCTTGTAGGTAACAGTGGTAGAGGTAGTAGCGGTAATCTTGGAGAAGGTTACCGGAACCTTAACGATGGTGTCAATCTTGGAGTCGTCATCGTTGGAGATAACGGAAATCTTGAATGCATCGTCGTTCAGAGCCTTAACAGCCGTTGCAATCTTAGCTGCGGTGGAAATGTCCTGATCTTTCGACTCGAACTTTTCCTTGGACAGGCTGTAGGTGTAAACGGTCAACTTGCTGTCTACATCGTACTTCTTGCCGTTTACATTGATCTTCTTCTCACCGGAAACGGTATCCAGATCCTTGGAAATGCCGGTGAACAGAACGCCGTTCTTATCGGTTGCGTATACGCCGTAAACCTTATCCTTGCTGTTGTTTACGCCGGTCTTGGTAACCTTGTGCAGAACCTTAACGTGCTGACCGAGCAGTGCAGAGTAATCGCCGGTAACGTCAGACAGAGTAACGATATCGCCATCGTCCTTACCAACATCGTTCTTATTGACATGAGCCAGAGCAATCTGATCCTCATCGTACTTCTGACCGTCCAGACCAACCTTACCAGCAGCAACCAGCATACCGGTGCCGGACTCCAGGCCCATGTACTTCTCGCCGATGGTCTGGTTGTCCTCGTCCTTGTAGTTGGTGTTGGTGTAAGCATCGTCACGCCATACAACGGTCGGAGTATCGATTGCGTTGTAGATCAGCTGTGCAGCGTACTGACGCGGGCAAGCGGAAGTGAAGGAAGTGTTAACGTCCTCCAGCAGGCCATTCTCGTCAGCCAGTGCGTTGGTCTTGGATGCCCAGTTTGCACCTACCAGACCTGCCTTCTCAGCGTTGTAGCCGAGGGTTACCAGCAGCATCTTAGCAGCTTCCTGTGCAGTTACAGTTGCATTCGGAGCAAAGATGGTGTTGGACTTACCAGCGATAATGCCCAGGGACTGGCAGTACTTGATGTAGCCGCGTGCCCAGTGAGAGCCAATATCGGTGAAGGAAGTCTTGTCGTCGTTGTACGCAGAAGCGTCAGACTTGCCGGTACGCAGAACGTAGATCATCTTTGCCATCTGCGCACGAGTTACGGTAGCGTTCGGCTGGAAAGAGCCATCTTCAAAGCCCTCTACAATGCCCAGCGATACCAAAGTGTCCACGACTTCAGAATCGACCTTAATGTCGGCCTGATCCGTGAACGCTGCACCAGCAAACATGGTGAATGCGCAAGCAAACGCCAGTACCAGTGCAAGAACCTTTTTGAGATTCGCGTGAAAATCTCGAAACTATGGTATAACTCGTGGATTTTGGATGTATTCGTAGATTTGTTGAACTATTTTAGACTTTATGTATTCTCTTCTGAGTACCATTATATGGATACTGCGAGTGCTTTTAGGACATCTGTTTCTAAATTTAATTTTAGCAGATTGAACAAAAATCAGATTATAAATTTTACGAATTATATCATCCATCTGGCTGCGTGTTTTCGGTAAAATAAAAGGCCCTCCTAATGATATTTATTTTATCATAGAAGAACCTTGCTTAGGTTATTTTACAGAAAAAATTTCACAGACTCGCAATTGCAGGCAACAAGCTCTTTTTCGTATCTGAACAATCTTTACATTGAATTTTTATATAATTTTAGGAGACCCTTCAGCTCCTTTCTGTTTTATTTATTATCTTTAATTTTTACTATTTTTTCTTCTTGGTTAACAGTGATTGTAGCTTCAACGGCTCGTACTACTTGACCAGCTATACCAGTGATGCCACTAGAGTTACGATTGACTCGTGTAATATCATCAACTGCATAGCCTCGTGCTTTACCGTTATTGGTGAGCATTATTACGCCTTGCTCTGCATACAGTGCATCCACAACTACATCTGTACCGCTTAACCTCATTAAATCAACACCTTGTACTGTCACTCCCTTTGTCACACTAATTTTTTTCGTTGCTTCACGGTCGGTCAACAACGCTAACAACTTTCCTTGCTGCGAAATTACCGTTAAACTACGTTCCGGTTGATAGACTAAGCATCTACACAGCATATCCCCCTCATAAATTATATTCATGCCATCTACTAAGCCACATCCCCAGTCCTTTCGAAGGGTATATCGGCTTACTGCTACACGCATAGCCTTTCCCTTACGGCTAATATAAAGAAGTTCATCAGATTCTGAGCAACAGCAAGCGTCAATAATGCACGTTTCATCTGTCCTAACAATTTGACTTCCAGGATATGCAGTCACGACTTTATCCAATGGTAAACGTACCGATCGACCATTTTCTGCTACACAAACTAAAGAATCCGCACTATCTGGACAGGAAATTAGAACGGCACCATCTCCCATTGCCGCACGACAGTCCTCCCATTCTATACCCTCTACGAAATCTTCTACCGAAATTCCCTTAGAAATATTCCACGCTCGTCCATCACGACTCAGGATAACCTTATGTACAGCCGTTTGGAAAACCTGTACTGTCTTTACTAGATCTTCTTTTCGAACTCCAAGACCCTTGCCGTTTTTTCTTTTGCGGTGCACATGGATAAATATTACTTTCAGGAATGTATAATCTCATATTGCAATTTTTTCCTTCACGCACACGCCTCTCTCCACATATTAAAATTAACACATCTTTACACATTGCCTGTTTGTGCGGGATGATTCGATACTGTAGTCTGTCCGGTTGTTTTTTTATCAATGTTTTTCCTATCTTTCTCAGTAATCGAAACGATATTACCATTTATGTCTATAATTCGTGGTCTTCTACTTGTATATAAATTATCTATGGTCGCTAATTCGGCTAAAGGGTCATCGCACATGATAATTGCTTGAGGCTTTTCAGCATATTTTCCCTCTTTGACACGCTCATTAGCCAGTGCCGCAATTTGAATAGATATATTTTCCATACTAAGTGGCATCTTATTTTGATATGGTCGCAACGCCGCTTGACTCACCTGACACGCAAGCAAATCTTCTCCTGTACTGATTTGAATTTCTAATTCATCATTGGTCTCATATGTTTCTATATATATATCAACCTCTCCATCTTCCTCTGATATTACCTTTATCGATCCGCCATAGGCCATATGTGTACCTGCTTGTGCAGGAATTTCTTTAACATCCATTTTATTGCATATATAGCGATAAAGCGGTCTACGCATTAAAATATCGCGTAATTCGCGCTGACCCTCAATATTCGAAAAATCAAAGCTTTTTACATTTGGATTTTCAATTTTATGTCCCATTAGCACCGAAATCGCCTCACGAGAAGCAGATGTCAACGCCAGTTCCGTTGCCGCCTGGTGACGCAAAAGATATGCAACCACTGTGCCATCATACTCCTGACACGCCTCTTGGTCAATCAGCATCATAGCTTTAATTTCAAAAGAAAATCTCTTGTTTTTTTCTTCATCTTTAAGATAGAAATCCTTCAAAACACCTACTTTCTTGCATACATCTTTAAAAACGTTATTGATTTCTTTTTTAGTGCATCGAGTCAAAAAAATCCTTGCCATGACACGCAAGTGGCAAAGTATCAATATCTTTTTTTATACCCATCGCTTTAAGATACTTTTCTGCTTGACGCCTGCGTTCTTCTAACAGATTATACAGTTCTTTAACTAATGGTAGCAGTCGATATCCGTTATCCGTTTTGGCTTCCTTCGATAATTCTTCTTGTGTCACCATCCAAAACGAATCGTCTCTCAATAGAGTACTCGTCTTTCTCCATCTTACGAATATCACCGAAAGAAAGCCCACCTGCTTCCGCCGTACGCAATGCTAACAGAAGCATCATTAAAAGGGCAATGCATTCTCCCTTTTCAGGCGCCTGCTTCAAAAGTTCCCTATAGATCTTGATAGCACTTTCTATCGTGAGCGATTTTAGTCTCTGCTTAAATTTCTCTGCCGCTCTCCGCACAATGACCCTTTGCGCTGGCGTTAGTAACTGAATATCATCTGGAAGTTCAAAAGGACCATCTTTATAAAAATTTTTAAAAGTCAGCGTAGTAAGGCCTTTGACATGGGCACATTCAACGAGTACTTCAAAAAGTCTCCTGGACCGCTGATCTGCTTCCTCATTACCGGCAAAAACATTTATTTTCTCAAGCCAGATGTTCTCTGCTTCTTTCTCTGTCAACGTTGTAAAATCAATACTTTCAAAAATTTTAGCAACATATTTCCAAAAAAGATTATCGTATAATCGACAAGTACTGTCTGCCCAACGCTGTTGATTTTGCATTTCTAAAACAATATCCATATATACGCCTGAAGCAGTCAGCATACCTGTGGGCGTCATTTTTTGATAGAATGACTTTTTCTTCCAACTACCAAAACATGCTTTCGAGCGCAACTCTTTTCTTCTTCCTGATGCCGCTTGTGGACTTGAAAACAAACTCATGTTTATTCCTCCTACTACTCGTATAAACGTATAAAAAAAGAGCCTCATTGGGCTCTTAGGTATCATAGTATATCAATTTTAACTCCATATTTATCCTTTATTATCATTTGTTCCCCCCTCTTTTTTCGCCACCGCAAGTAAACTCGATCTGTTAAATTTTCCCCATCGCTAACTAATAGTTTATGGCATCTCTCCAATTGTGCTTCTATGCGCAGCAACGCCAGTCGTGAGCCATAATCTACATACCACTGTTCATATGTCTGTTGTGCTTGCAATCCAAGTATCTTCTGTACCTGACCTATATCCATACCACATATATTTCGACAATATCCTTCAAAACTAGCACGAATCAAGTCTGTTCTTGATGTCTTTGAATATTCTGGTATAACACTTTCAAGTACCTTATCTACAAACTTTTTGTATCTCTCAGGCGTTAATCGTCCGCTCTTTCCTTCAACAATCAATGGAGCGTGTATACCCGCTCCCGTCTCCAGTCGAGCCTTGAAGAGTGTACGCACCGCTGTTTGTGCCAAATATGTGCAAGGTATAAATCGTAGTTTTCCATACTCTCTATCATACAATCTCCACTCCGCTTCTTCACCTCTTTTTTGTGTCATTTTTCCGTCAATTTTTAATACTCGCAGTTCTTCATATTTCCATACACTAGAGAGATTTAGCCCACAAAGCTCACCCACTTTCACGCCGGTTGTCAACTGTAATAGCAGTGCCGCATATAAAGCTTCTTTTATCCATGTGTTCAATACAACTCTGAGTCAATTTTCTTAATTCTTCTAATGTGAAAATTCTGGTTTTTAAATTTTTATCTGCCTTCTCTGTTGTGCTCCTAGCAGTTACAAGCACTTTACTGGAAATATTTTCTTTCCAAATTCCACATTTAACGGCGCCATCATATATGATGTTCAATGCCCTTTTTAGTCCAATTTTATCCTCTTTTTGTGTGTGCTACTGCATCCACTACACGTAAAGTATCAGCATCAGCTGTACCTTCAAGTTCCTTAAGCGGCGGTAAATTCTGAAGTGCTTCTATTAAAAATGGCTTTCTTTCTTCCCCTATACCATATGCCTTTTGGACGCTTTCTTCTGCTATAATATGAAGTAGCAGCATTGACGGTGCTTGAGGAAGGCTTCCCTCTTTGATCCATTCGACCACTATCTTACTGTTTTTCCTAATAAGCTTTTCGGCCGCTTCATACACCTTAGGATCCTCTTTTTCCTGCTGCTCGGATTCTCTCACTTTCACGCCTTTCTGATGCAGCATTTTTCTTTTCTGGACTCATCAAACTAATGGAATATCTTTGCCTTCCTTCTTTTGTCTTTTGCTCTTCTTTGATACGAAAAAAAATTTCCCACTATAATGTCTGTCGGTATAATAACATTTTTTCTGCCCATATACAGCACTTCCTTAACGATTTTCAAAAAGGCAGGTATTAAAATACCTGCCTTTTTTAGGATATAAAAAAGGTCTTTTTGCAAGCAAAAAGACCTATCTATACTTCTTCTATGATATCATTATAATACTTTAAGATTCTATTTGTCAAGCATGTTTCTATATTCATATATACTAAAAACACATAAAATTTTTTAAAAATTTCCCGAACCTATTCTATCCTCTTTTGTCCGTCTAAACAGATATCCACGCTTTATTCAACGGACAGCGTAGGTCATAATCGCCGGACGCAGAGTCCCGCTTACCTGTAAAGGTACCCCCCCCCCCAAAAAAAATCTCTGGCGGAAATACAACGCTGTGGACATTGTGGACTGCAGAAAACCTATGCGTTATCGTCAACAGATGGTATAGCAGGTGGACAGGATTCCTAATAACGCACCTTCCAATCCAGCGACATCCTGGTATCAATCTATATTTTGCGAAAAACGCTTTGTCCATGACCAGCATGTCCAGAAGTACAAAAGTTACTATCTTGTTACTGCACTTTACCTATAGCGATACTATGTACCGGCATGGCCGAGTGCGACATCCACATAAACAACAATTCCCTCACATTTGTATAACGCCAACAGCCACTTCGGATAAAACTAAGGTTACTGACCCGCATGGGAAAGTTCTGTTGTGCACAAAGACTTTCAGACCTATGCAGAATATAATCACCATTTATTCCATCCATTCCACATTTTCCCTATCACATCTTACATTCTTGATGAGTGACCTTCCAACCATAAGTTGCATCTGCTATCGTCCACAACCAAATCTTCACCAGTTTTGTCCTCTCACTTCACTGCAATTCTATCCCCCATAAATTCACTTTTACGATTGCTTTATACAGTCACTATTCTAATAACTACATATTCTCCAAAGCATATGTTTTTCTTTTGACTATTCGGCTTGCCTGTCCCAAATCGCACTTGATAGACGGTGCAATTTGGGACAGCTAATGATTTATTCTAAGTTCTGGCCTTCTAACCGCTTTCCCGGAGGTTTTCTAAGTGCTCTGAAAAATACAAAAAAACCGCTGATTTCTCACGAAATCAGCGGTTAAACATGGTTGCGGGGACAGGACTTGAACCTGCGGCCTCCGGGTTATGAGCCCGACGAGCTACCAACTGCTCTACCCCGCGATATAGATTTTATCGCAACTCTCTCTCAGAGTGCTTATATACTATACCATAGGATAGAGCAGTTGTCAAGCATGATTTTCAATTTTCTATTCGACAAATTCAGTCTTTTATCTCGCTGTCCTCTGCGGGCAGCAGATCCGGCAGTTCAAACCAGAAGCAGATACCGCCTTCGACGTTCTCCGCGCCGCAGGCGCCGTGCAGGGTATCCGCGATGGCGCGGACAAGCGACAGACCGATGCCGGTGCCGCCGGCCTCTCGGGTGCGGGCGCGATCGGTGCGGTAGAATTTCTCCCAGATCTTCGGCAGCTCCTCCTCCGGCAGACCTTCACCTTCATTGAACACGGACAGGCGCACGCTGTTTCCGGTTCTTGCCGCCGAAATCTCAATGTGCTTGCCCTCGGGCGTGTAGCGGATGGCGTTGGACAGGTAATTCATCAGCACCTGATCGAGCAGATCACCGTCCGTGCGGACCGTAATATGCGTGTTCTCATATTCCACGGTCAAACCTCGGTTTTCACACAAAACAGCGGTTTTGCGCACCGCTTCCGCACAAAGTGCATGCAGATCAATATCCTCGTCGAACGTCTGCTCTGCACCCAGCTCCAGCCGTGAAAGACTGAGCAGCTGCATGACCAGTTTGTTCATGTGGTCGGCCTCATCGGCGATGGTGTCGCAGTAGAACTTGCGGTCCTCGGGGTCATCGGCCACGCCAGCCGTCAGGCCCTCGGCATAGCCCTGAATGAGCGCGATCGGCGTTTTCAGCTCATGCGACACGTTGACGATAAACTCCTGCCGCATATTGTCGATACGCTCCTTCTCCTCGATCTCCTGCGCCAGCTGATCATTGGACTCCTTCAGCTCACCGATCGCCTGCTCCAAATACGCAGACAGGCGGTTGAGCGACTGTCCCAGCTGGTCAATCTCATCGCCGTCCTCCTTGCCGGTATACTGCATAGAGAAATCCAGCTCACTCATTCGGTCGGCTAGTCCCGCCATTTGAATAAGCGGGCGCGTAAACTGACGCGAGATAACATAGCCGCACCCCAGACAAATCAGCAGCGCACAGCCGCCGGCAATCAGCAGAAACACCAGATTCAGCGAAGAATTCTGTTCGATATACGCATAGGGCATATATGCGATCAGATATTCACCGTGTTCCGCATTCAGCACGCCGATCAGGCACAGATACTGGTCATTATCGCGCAGACTGATCGTCATAAAGCGGTATTCGTTTTTACCCAAATCTACCCAGTCACGATTCTGGACCACGGACGCCAGCACCGCAAAGCTGCGGAACTTCTGCTCCATGTGCCCAAAATCAAACCCTACATCGCCCTCCTGCATGGCAGACGAGGTCATCACATCGCCATTATCGGTCACCACCGCCAGACGAATGGCACTGCGGCTCTCATAGCTGTCCAGCAGCGCGGCAACATCTGAGGAATCACTCGCGTAGCTGGTGCAGATGCTGCCGTAGGCATCACGCAGCTCGCTCCGGCGTGTCATCATATAGTAATCCTGATAGAAAAACACATTGAGCAGCACCAGAATACCGATAAACACCAGCGCGATAATGCTGATCGCGGCAAAAAACTTAAACCGGATTGACCGATGCTTCAGCTTCATACCTCAAAGCGGTAACCGTAGCCGCGCACGGTTTCGATCATGGTGCCGCACTCCCCCGAGCTTGGCGCGCAGCTTTTTGACGTGCGTATCCACGGTACGCAGATCGCCGAAGTAGTCGTAACCCCAGACAGCATTGAGGATGCTTTCGCGCGACAGCGCAATCGCGCGGTTATTTTTGAAGTAGATGAGCAGCTCGTACTCCTTGGGGGTCAGGTCGATCGGCTTGTTCTCCACCATGACCTCACGGCGCAGCTCATTGACCGACAGCTTGCCAAGCTGTTCGAGCGGTGCACCGGCGCGGCCTTCTCGTTTGAGCAGTGTGCGCACGCGGGCCGCCAGCACGATCGGCGAAAACGGCTTGGTGACGTAATCGTCCGCACCGCCTTCCAGGCCGCGCACCTGATCCGCGTCCTCGGCACGGGCGGTGAGCAGCATAACCGGCAGGTGGGTTTCGCCGTGCTCCTGCTCGCGCAGCTCCCGCAGGACTTCAAAGCCGTCCATCCCCGGCATCATCACGTCCCCCAGAATGGCCATATCCAGTCCCGGACGGCGGTTCTCCAGAATATTCAGCGCTTCCTTTCCATCGGCAGCTTCGACGATGGTATGACCGTCCCGCTTGAGAAAGTCGCTGACCAGACGACGGATACGCGCCTCATCGTCTGCGATTAAAATAGTAGACAATATAATTCCACCTTACATTCTTATAATACCGCAAGTATACCGCCGGTGTTTGTTCGTTGTGTGAACAAAATCATGGGTTTTCAATTTTTGTTGCACTTGAGGTTGTCGCTTGAGAAGCGAACCTAACTTGCCTGCCCGGCAGGGGCGCCGTACCCACGGCGAGGGGCACAAGAGGGGTGGACACCTATGGTTTCCACCCCTCTTGTGAATCTCCCCGCTTCCTCTTAGCGTCTGCCTGTCATAGAACTGAGACTCGCCAGAGAAACGGCCATATTGTTTATCTTCCGTAGGGGCGACCAATGTGTCCGCCCCTTTCTCTACCTCTACGCAGTGTCAGATACTCTACTGCTACACATACGGTTTAGTCTACGCAGGCGCGACACAAGGTGAATTGCCCGAAGGGCAAGAGAAGGTCCCCTGGGGGATACCCGTGTCGCGCAACTCGTTTGCACGTTATTGTGCACGGCACCGTTGGATTAAGCCGTGAATAACTCGTAGCTATACGGAATCCACAGTGCGGGCAGGCTGCTGTCAGCTGTTGCCTTGTGCATGGTCAGCTTGACGTATTTGCCGTTTTCTTTACCGGTATTCGGGTCGGTAAACCGATAAGTTATTGACGCAAATTCGTTATTTTCGCCGTAAATCTGCTCGGAATCGCTGTCGAACCTGCCGTATTTATCGTTCAGGCCGAGGAAAGCTCGTGCTCCCTGTTCGGGGGTCTGGTCGCTTTGCAGGGTTTGCTGTATCGTTTTCTGCTCACTGTCGGAGTAAAGCGTAAACTCGAGTCTACTGCACAGCAAATCAAACTGCTCTGCGGTCAAACCCTGTGTAGAATCGGCCAGATGCTCCACTGTTGTCGGTTCGGTATTGGTAATATCCTCGAAAGTCACCCTATCAGCGGCATAGACCTTATACTGTGCTTCGGTTGTCCAGTCGATACGGCTGACATAGACCTCACAGGAATTATTATCCGTATTAACGGCAACCTGATACGGCTGGTCATGCTGTGCGCCCATATGCAGTACCGCATAATGTGCACCGAGACTTGTCAGCAGCTGTGCACGGCGAACAGTACCGTCCTTATCCGTCAAGTCGTCGAGTACAAAATCATCCGCAGTGATATTCTGCGCGGCAGTGAACATTTCCTTGTACTTGGCAGCAATCTCCTGATTGGACGGGTCATACTGCACATCGGACACATACGCCAGATAATAGGTCAAACCGTCCTTTTCGGCAAGCTGCTTGACCGGAGACGGATAGTTTTTCGTCCAGTTTTCGCCGTATGCGCTGTGCAAAACGGCAGTCGCATCCGCACGTAATGTCATAATTACACCGTCCTCGGTCGGGTCGCGGCTGTCATCGCCCATGGCATTCTTCATGCCGAACAGGATACTGTTGTCCTCCGGATTGCGCTTGGCGTAGCCGTTATCAACGAAGGACTGCGGCAGCTTGAGGCTGTAATTCAGCGAATCGTTGTAGTAATCCGTTGAGGTAATATCGCTGTCCTCGTTCTCGTCCGCACTGTCGCTCCCGCTTGTATACACCGCGGTTGCCTTATGCTGAATATGGCTTGCGTCCGTGTATTCCAGCGTGACAGCATGGTAGAACGGATAGCTGATGGTACTCGAGAGCATTTCGCCAAGACTTGTCGGCACGGTATAGACCCAGCCATCGCCGGATTTCTGCAGCGTGATCTGCTCGTCGATCACACCGAACTTCGAGCCGCCCTCCCAGTTCACCAGCCGATTGGTGAGCTGCACACCGCCGACAGGCTCGGTCTCAAATGTGAAGGTGATTTTATCACCGACAGCCAGATTCGGCATTTTTCCGCGTGCCATCGCAGAACGCGCATCCACACCGACGCCCAGTTCCTGTTCTCTGCTCTTGGCGGTAACAGAATCCACCATGCCGATCGGTTTCCAGTAACCAGAATCATTCTGCACCATCTGGATTTTGACCGGTTCACTGCCGTCAGCAAAGTTCAGCTGCACGATTTTGCTCTGATAGCCGTCCGTAGAGGTGACCTGCCAGTCGAGTTCCGTGCTGCTGATCCACGGGGTTTCCCAGTCGCTCATGTCCTGCTCCAGATTGCTGCCGAAGTAGTAGAACGCGTCCTTAGCGGCTTCTTCCGCGTTCAAGCGGTCTTTGCCACTGAAATTACCGACTTCATCAGGCAAATCCGGCCACGACAGACCGGTCGCATAGTACGTCCGGAACAATTCGCTCTGCGTCATGCTGTCCGTACTGAGTTCGCGGATATCGCCAATCACCGAGCTGTTTTTGTTCTCGCGGATGGTCTGCACGATGTACGCCGAGCGCGCATCATTCACGCCGCTGCCAGACAGACGGAATACAACGCAGTAGCTGCTTTCGTCATCGGTGGGTACAAGTACGAAATCCGTTGCAGACGGCGAGGACGGACCGTATTTCCACGTCCATTGCTCGCCGCCGGTCATAGCCATCTGCTGCGCGATAAGGTCTTTCTGACCGTCCGGCGTCAAGATCGGGAAGATATACTGTGCGCTCTTGTGCAGCACGCCGCGTGCGTACTGCTGCGCGAGATCCGCCGCCGTGCGGGAACGAACGCCGCTGCCGTCCGTCCAGTCCTGCGGCAGCCAGCCCTGACCGAACTGGTTTATCATGGTGACAACAACCTTGCTGTTATCCTTAAACGTGAATGTCACCTTGCGGATGTCGTTGTACGGTGCGGCATCTTGGTTGCTGCCTTCCACCTGACTGACCGCCGGAGCAATGCCGAGCAGCACTTCTGCCGCCTCGGTCGGGTCGCTGATATTGTAGCCGTTTGTGATTTTCCACTGGTTGCTGTCCGAGAGAAAATCCGGCAGACCGAGGTCATTCTCATACAACAGCTTAAATTCATCCAGAGAAGTCACGCGGCCGTTTTCCGGCACAATTTCGCTGTTCGATACGGCCCACTCTCCATCCTGTTTTGCAAAGGTCAGCTTTTGTACCACACGTCCGGGAATGGTTTCGCCCGGATTATCGCTGAACTCTCTATCCGTGATCAAATAGGTGTCTTTCCCATCCAGTTTGACCGTATAGCCGAGGTTTTCCGCCTCATTCGCCTGTTTTTGTGCCAGCTGTATACGCAGCTCTTTCGTTAAACCCTTATCGTTATCACCGACCGCGATCGTGCAGCTAAGCGAGCCGACCAGCAGCGCGATCATCACAACGAGCGCGACACCGCGTTTTTTGACCGACTTGTCAAACAGTCCCTCAAACCGACGCATGAGCGTCTTTTTGTCATCGCCGAAGCAGGACACCAAAGCCTTTCTCTTTTGCACCTGCGCAATAGCCGACCGCAGGATGGTCTCGCCATAGGCTCTGCGGTACGCGCCGTCGTGTCCGCGAACAACCGCGTCGTCGCACGCCGCCTCAATATCCTCCTGCGCGAATCGCTCGATCAGATGCACCAGCGGATTGAACCAGTGCAGGCAGCGTGCCGCCAGAAGCAGCAGCTTGAGCCACAGATCGCCATGCTTGTAATGCGTCAGCTCGTGGCGGAAAATGAACGCCGCATCCGTCCGGGAAATGCGCTCATCCGGCAAATACAGCGTCGGATGGATAAATCCGGCCAGCATCGGGCAGTCCGCCGCCGAGGATACCCGCAACGGGATTTCCCGGTCAATAACCAGGTCGGCGCACTGCTCCTGCAAAATCGTGTGCAGATCCGCGCGTTCGACCGAACGGGACGTACCTTTCAGGCTGTGTATCAGCCGGTAATAGCCAATCCCCTGCCAGAGTACGCAGGCAATCACGCCTGCCAGCCACAGCGTCAGCAGAATGTCGGTAATATCCACGGTCTTGACCGTGCCGGTGTCTGCCGCGCTGAGCGTTTGCGCCTGCGTGCCCGTCACCCATCGGGTTGGGTTCTGCCCAACCGGAAGTCCGGCCTGCCGAAACGCCGTCTGGTCGCTCTGCACCACATAGCTAGTGCGCGGCATGACCTGCACCGGCGCCTGCGGCAGTGTCAACTGCACCGGAATGAGCAGCCGCAGCGCGAGAATCGCCCACACCACACATACCATACGGGCCGGATAACGCTTTTTCATCAGCCGCCGCAGAATGAGCGGCACGAGCGCCGCCAGCGATACGGTCAGACCGATCTGCATCAGGTTGTTGAGCAGTTTTTCCGAGAATTGCAGCATAAGATCCCCTCCTTAGTGCGTCTGCCTGTCGAGGAACGCGCGCAGCTCGTCGATGTCCTGCTCGGTCAGCGCGCCCGCATCCGACAGGCTCGCGACCAGATTCTTCACCGAGCCGCCGCACAGCCGGCGCAGAAAGCCGACGCTCTCACGCTGACGGTAGTCCTTCTCGCTGACGAGCGGCGTGTACAGGTTTTGCCGTCCCTCCTTCGTGCAGGAAAGAAATCCCTTGTCGCACAAGCGGGACAGGAACGTGAGCACGCTGGTCATTTTCCAGTCCTTATCCGCGTGCTGCTGCACCTCGGCCGCCGTGACCTGTGTGCCCAGAGACCAGATGGTCTGCATGACCTCCAGCTCCGCATCGGGCAATCGCTTGTCGTTTCGCATAGTCTAACCCTCCTTTTATTCTACAAATGTAAAACACCTTTTATTGCTTATATTCTACAATAGTAGAAGATGATTGTCAATCCTTATTTCACAAATTCCCGCAAAGTGCGCTGACATATACAAATTGTTTACATTTTGTAATTTTTATTGCGTTGACAGTGCTGTTTTTTTAGGATATGCTTTAATTAGATGAGTTTGATTTATCAATTCGGCACGGATTTTTCTGCACCGGCTGAGTGGGGCACGCGAACTGCCGCAGGCGGGTTCGCCCCTAACGGGCGGGAGGTTTTTCGCTGAACCTCAGCGGGGGATTCGCCGCCGCTGCGGCGGGAACGTTGCGGCACCCGCCGCGGGGGCAAAAAGGAAGGGACACCTGCGGTTTCCCTTCCTCTTTGAACTCCTACCTTTCCCTTGCTTCCTAATCTGGCGCAGATTGCCTACATGTGACCGCTTCGAAAATAGGGGAACGGCAGTCGGGTTACCTCAGCGTTTGTTTCGCAACATATTCGCAGTTCACAGATAGATTACTGCTACACATACGGGCTACTCTACGCTGGGTGCGGCACAAGGTGAATTGCCCGAAGGGCAAGAGAGGGTCCCCTGGGGGATAACAGTGCCGCACAATTCGATAGCGCGTTATGATAGACAGCACCTACGAAGATAAATTGTACCAAACGCCTACATTCGCAGGTGCTGTCCGTAAACTCCAGACTAACGAGTTGCGCAACACTGTTATGTTGCGCCTGCTCAGAGTAAACCGCCTGTGTAGCAGAACAGTATCTGGCACTGCGAATAGGTTAAAAAAACACGGTAGAAAAAATCCTCTGCCGTTCCCTTTTTCGCAGCGGTCACATGTCGGCAATCTGCGCCAGACTATCCAAGGGAAAGGGGTGATTCACAAGAGGGTGGAAACCGCAGGTGTCTACCCTCTTGTGCGCCCGCGCGGCGTCAGCGCACTCCCCCCGCCGCGGGACGCGGCGAACTTCCGCGCTCCGCAGAGCGCAGCTCTCCGCTTGATTTCAGGCAAAAAACCTACCGTTCACAATCAAAAACCTGTTTTATATAAAACCCAAAGGAGTTAATTTTCCATGCGAAAAACCGTTTCGCTCGTGTTGGCCATCTGCGGCACGCTGCTGCTTCTGCTGCTGTTCGCCACCGGACGTTTGATCTATACCCACGTTTACAGCCAGGACTTTTCCGACATCGCGGAGACCGGACCGCAATCCACCATCACCCTCACCGAGAATGACGTGGAGGTACCGCAAACCGATGACAACCAGAAAACCGCTATCATACAGCTGCTCAGTGAGCAAAACTACACCGCCTATCCGCACTTTATCAAGCCCAGCCAGAACAAGCTGACTGCCAACCGCCTGACCGTGACCTTCCAGAACGGCAACTCGATCGGCGTGAATACAGACGGCTATGTGTTCGTCAACGGCAAACTGCGCGCCATCAAGAGCGGTGACGGACGCAATCTGTACCACGATCTGTTCGTTCTGTTCTATCCTACGGCGAAGGAGTAACAGAATATGAAAAATTAACCGCTTTATGGCTGTCCCTGCTGCTGACGTTCGGCACGCTGACCGGCTGCGCCGGTCAAATCGGCATCATCGGCGGTGAGGACGGACCGACCGCCATCATCACCTCGGACAGCGCTTCCGCTGTTTCCGTCACCGAGGATGGGCAGTACGACAGCAAGGACGAGGTTTCCGCCTATCTGACCGAATACGGACACTTACCCTCCAACTACATCACGAAAAAGCAGGCGCAGGCACTCGGCTGGCAGGGCGGCGCTCGCTCGAGCCGTATGCACCCGGCTGCTCGATCGGCGGCGACCGATTCGGCAACTACGAAGGCACCCTGCCGGACGGCAGCTATCACGAGTGCGACCTCAACACCCGCGGAGCCGACAAGCGCGGCGCGGAACGGCTGGTCTACGCGGACGACGGCCGAATCTACTACACCGCCGACCATTACGAGAGTTTTGAGGAAATCACAGAATAGCTTTTACAATAATTCAATTTCGGGGGAAATGAGAATGAAAGAACTGCTTTTGGACGCGGAAACGCTGTACACGCGCGAGCAGCTGCACGATGTGCTGGCCAAGGTGTGCGGCTTTCCTGCCGACTATGGCCGCAATCTGGACGCGCTGTACGACCTGCTGACCGCCTATCCGGCGGCGCGGCTCACGCTGCGGCACCCGGAGATGCTGGTCGCGCATCTCGGCAATTACGGCGAGCTGGTGCTCCGCGTGCTGGCAGACGCAGCCGCCGAAAATCCGGCGTTTACGCTGAATGTACAGTAACAGGCAAAACAAAAACCGAGGCATCCGCCTCGGTTTTTGTTTTATCGAGTTTGTTTTAGAATACGGTTACGACTGCACCCTTATAGGTCTCGTCAACGTACTTCTTAACGTCGTCGCTCTGCAACGCCTTCTTCAGCGCCTGAATCTTGTCGCTGTTCTCCTCACCGGAACGGCAAGCAACTACGTTTACATAGACCTTGGCGAAGTCCGGGTTCTCGGTGATGAGGGAGTCCTCAGCGGCGTTCAGGTCTGCCTGCAGTGCATAGTTGCCGTTGATAACAGCAAGGTCAACGTCTGCCAGAGAACGCGGCAGCTGCTCAGCAGCGATCTCCTGGATGTCCAGGTTCTTCGGGTTCTCGGTGATATCCAGCTTGGTAGCGTCGGAGGTCGGATCAATGCCGTCCTTCAGCTTGATCAGACCGGCATCCTGCAGCAGAAGCAGTGCGCGGGTCTCGTTGGAGCCGTCGTTCGGGATGGCAATGGAAGCGCCGTCCTTCAGCTCCTCGATGGAAGCGGTCTTACCGGCGTAAATGCCGAACGGCTCGTAGTGCATATCGAATGCAGCAGCCAGATCCGTGCCGTTCTCCTTGTTGAAGTTGTTCAGGTACGGGGTATGCTGGAAGTAGTTTGCATCCAGATCACCGTCAACCAGTGCGGTGTTCGGCTGCACATAGTCGGTGAACTCAACAACATTCAGGGTGTAGCCCTCAGCCTTGAGTGCGTCCTTTGCCGCATTCAGGATTTCAGCGTGCGGAGTCGGGGTAGCGCCAACGGTGATCGTCTTGTCGTCGCCTGCTGCTGCGCTGCTGCTGTCAGCTGCAGCGCTGTCGGTCTTGCTGCCGCCGCAAGCGGTCAGGGCGGTCAGGCACAGGGCGCCTGCCAGGATTGCTGCGATTGTCTTCTTCATGGGAATTCGCTCCTTTTCAGATATATATCATTTTTAATGATAACAAAATAAAATTGAGAATGAAAAACGATTATCTGTTTCTCTTATCCAGATGGTGTGCAAGACGCATGCCGACCTCCTGGAAAATCTGAACAACGATAACGATAATGATAACCGCTACCAGCATGATCGAGAAATTATAGCGGTTATAGCCGTAGTTTACGGCTACGGTACCCAGACCGCCGCCGCCGATAAAGCCTGCCATTGCGGAATAGCCGAGGATGGTAACGACCGAAATCGCGCCGCCGACCATCAGGGACGGCTTTGCCTCCGGCACGAGCACCTTCCACACGATCTGCCACGGACTTGCACCCATGGACTGTGCGGCTTCGATCACACCGAACGGCACCTCCTTGATGGAGGACTCGACCATGCGGGCTACATACGGTGCTGCCGCAAAGGTCAGCGGAACGATCATCGCAGTGGTGCCGATGGCCTTGCCGACGATCGCGCGCGTAATCGGCGTAATCATAACGGCAAGAATCAGGAACGGGATAGAGCGCAGGATATTGACAACCACGCCCAGAACCGTGTTAACGATCGGCATCGGACGGATGCCGCCCTTATCGGTAACAACCAGCGTCAGACCGAGCGGCAGACCGATCGCATACGAGATAACGGTCGAAACAATGACCATATACAGGGTTTCCCAAAGGCTCTGCGCCCAAACATTAAACGGAAGCATAATCGGCTACCTCCTCTACGTGTACGTTCTGGGTTTCGAGGTACGCCAGTGCGCGTTTTGCTGCGCGTTCGTCCTCGGGAAGCTGCAGGATCATCTGACCGTAAGCCTTGCCATCGATGTTCTTGGTGTCCGCGAACATAATATTGACTGGCGCCTTGCACTCGAGCACCATGTTGGATACCACCGGCTCGAACGACGAATTGCCGTCGAATACAATGCGGCAGTACCGCTTGCCGGTCGCAAGAGAATTGCGCTTGCCGTCCGGATAGATAAGCTGCTTGGCCATTGCGGATTTCGGTCGGGTGAACACCTCGTCCACCGTGCCGACCTCGGCAATACGGCTGGAATCAATGATCGCAACTCTCTGGCAGATTTCCTCGATGACCGCCATCTCATGCGTGATAACGATGATGGTGATGCCGAGCGTCTTGTTGATCTCCTTAAGCAGTGCGAGGATCGACCGCGTTGTCGTCGGGTCGAGTGCGCTTGTCGCCTCGTCGCACAGCAGGATTTTCGGGTTGGTCGCAAGTGCTCGTGCAATCGCCACACGCTGCTGCTGACCGCCGGACAGCTGGCTCGGATAGTTATCCGCACGGTCTGACAGACCGACGATCTCGAGCAGCTCACGCGCCCGTTTTTCCGCGTCGGCTTTGCTCGTTCCCGCAATCTCGAGCGGAAAACAGATATTCTGCAGTGCGGTTCTCTGCTGCAGCAGGTTGAACTGCTGGAAGATCATACCCATCGACCGGCGAGCCTCCAAAAGCTGCTTTTTGCTCAGCTTTCCAAGCTCCTGTCCGTCCACCGTTACCGTGCCCTCGGTGGGCTTCTCCAAAAAAGTTGATACAGCGTACCAGTGTGGACTTGCCTGCGCCCGAAAGACCGATAATGCCGAAAATCTCGCCGCGATAGATATCAAGGTCGATACCGTTCAGCGCAACTACCGTTCCGGCTCTGCCGCGAAAGGTCTTGTTCAGACCCTGAATCCGGACGATCACATCCTGTGCCACATTCATTCCTCCTTACATTTTCAAAAGAAAAGCGGAAAGCAGGTTTCTGCTTTCCGCCCGTTTTCTGTATCAGCCGCATGAAAAGCGGCCCGCCTATGCGTTTCAGCCTTACGGCTGCTTCGCAGAAAAACGAGCAGAACCACACATCATGCACATTTCCATTCGAACTGCACGCACGGTGATTTCCTCCTTTTCCTGCGGTTTAAATACTCTAAGCTGTGGGATAAGTATAGCTTTTTACAGGCGGTTTGTCAAGTAGTTTTGTCCAAACAGAGCGTAAAATACGATCACTCGATCAAATACTGCTTAACCAGACGGGCATAGAACATATTGCCGTAGGCATACCGCCAGCCGCCGTTTTCCTGAACTGCCATCGGGTTATCATACTGGATGGTATTGCCGCCGGACTGCTTCTCCGCGAATTTCTCAGCCAGCTCGGTGCTGTACACACCGTTGAACTTAGCCGCGTAATCGAGGAAACCACTTCCGTAATTATACGCCTGAATGATGCAGTCCAGATCACAGTCCAACGATTTGCCCTTGCTCAGCAGGTGTGCAAAATAGGTGCAGCCCTGCCGGATCGAGCTCTCCTCCTCGAGTGAATCGTTCGGCAGTCCGGCGCTGCCGGAGGACTGCATGATGTCGGTCAGCTTGCCGCCGCTCTCCACCTGCATAATGGCCAGCAGTACATCCGTGTACTCCGGAATGCCGTTCTGCTCGGCATATTTCTGCACCACCGGCTGATAATACATAACCGACTGATAGACATTCACTGCCTTGGCTACCTGCTTGACCTCCTCGGTCGCGCTCGTGCCGGAATTGCCGGTATCACCGTCCGCACCGCTCTGCTGCGGTGTGCTGATCAAATGCCGAAAGGCAAAAATAAGCACAATGAGCAGGACTGCCAGCCCGAGCAGCGCAAACTGCCGACGGCGTGCCCGCTGTCTGCGGCGCACTTCCGCCTCGGGCAGACGGCGTCTGACCGTTTTCTGCGTTCTTACCGGCTGCATATGCCGCGTACTGCGATGTGCATGGGCGGTTTTCCGCCGATCGCTGCCTCTGTTATGTCGTTTTTGTTGCTTTCTTGCCATGTTATCACTTTCCTGTGACAAAGTGGTTGCTCTCACCGGTGACCGGGCGGAACCTTCCCTGTCACCATTGGCATTATTGGCTATTTTACCACAACATTGCGTTTTGAGCAACATTTCAGGCGATCATCATGTAATATTTTCCAACTCTGATTTGCTCCGCAGCAGCCCCTCCTGCTGTGCCCAGTCGCGCAGCACGCGGTTTTTTTCGTTGACCGGACCGAACAAATCCAGACAGCAGACCGCATTTCCGCACTGCCGTACAAGCGCCTGCGCACGCGCGTAAGCGTCCTCACCGATCGGCTGGTACGCCCGCTCGGTGACGGTCTCGACCGCCAGAGCACGAGCCGTCGGCAGCTCTACATCGTTCTCCGGCAGAATGCCTGCCGCGAACGGAATGCCGCGCCGCTGCAGTCTGCGGTACAGTGCCGTTCCGCTTCCGCCGCCGCCGATAACGAACACGCGCGGCTCGCCTGTCACCCGCTCGAGTTCCAGACTGCCGAACTGCTCGTTATAAGTGCCGCGCTCGAGGTCATACAGGGTGCGGATGTAGTCGCCGGTGAATACCTGCTCCGGCGTGCCGCAGCGCTCAATTCTGCCGTTGTGAACGCAGATGAGCCGGTCGGACAGCTTCTGCGCCAGATCAATCTCGTGCAGCGAGAGAATGACCGCCACCTGCTTTTCGCGCACCAGCTGCTTGAGCACGGTCAGCAGTTCCAGCTTGTAGCGAATGTCGAGGAAGGAGGTGGGTTCATCGAGCACAATGACCTCCGGCTCCTGGCAGATGGCGCGGGCCAGCAGCACACGCTGCCGCTGTCCATCGCTGATGCAGGAAAAATCGCGGTCGGCAAGTTCATCCGCGCCGACAAGCGCCAGCGCCTCGTCCACCTTGGCGCGGTCCTCGTCGCTGAGCAGACCAAGCCGTCCGGTGTACGGATAGCGGCCTGCAGCCGCCACATCCCAGCAGGTCATCAGCTCCGGCCGCACATGCTCGGTGAGCAGCACGGACATCGTGCGCGCAAGGTCACGTTCAGGCAGAGTCTGCAGCGATTTGCCATCCAGATATACCGTACCGCCGATGAGCGCCAGCTGACGGATGAGGCTTTTGAGGATGGTCGATTTACCCGAGCCGTTCGGACCGATGAGCGTTAAAATCTCACCGCGGTGAACACGCAGGGCGATGTCGCGGATGAGCGGCACACCACGGTAGCCGACGGTCATTTCTTTTGTTTCGACGAAAGGATGGGACATTTTGTACCTTCTTCTTTAACATGATTGCTTACGAAGCAAGAGAATCTTGCCTTCCCGGCAGGGGCGCCGTGCCCACGGCGAGGGGCATAAGGGTGGACACCAAGGTTTCCACCCTTATGAATCCCGTTTCCTTTTGGGATAGCACGGCGAAATTTGCATAGCTGAGACTCGCCAAGGAACGACAGTCGGGTTACTCTTTCGTGCCTTTCTCCGCCTTTTCGCAGTTCACAGATAACATACTGCTACACATGCGGGTTACTCTACGATAGGCGCGACATAACCGTGTCGCGCAACTCTTTTACGCGTTATTCCAGACAACACCTGCGCAGATAGATTATATCAAACCGATAAATCCGCAGGTGCTGTCTATATACTCCAGGCTAACGACTTGCGCGGCACTGTCATGCCGCGCCTGCGCTGATTGAACCGCCTGTGTAGCAGCAAGGAATCTGGCACTGCGAATATGTTACGACATGGGAGCACACTGCGCTCCCCTACGATAGGAAAAATCGTCTGCCGTTCCCCCTTTTCGAAGCGGTCGCCGGTCTCTGGTATGCGCCAGACTATCTAACAATAGGAAACTGGAGTTTCAAGAGGATAGAAACCTTGGTGTCTATCCTTGGTTTCCAAGCCAAGGGTTGGCTCCCACTCCCTCTGCGTGAGGACGCAGACTCACCATCGGGAGGACTTCCGGTGAACCATAATATAAATAACGACCGGTGCACCAAACAGGGCGGTCACGGTGCTGATACTCAGCTCCGTCGGTGCAAACACCGTCCGCGCGATGAGATCGCACAGCAGACAGAATCCCGCACCGCCGAGAAAGCACGCCGGTATCATCAGGATCGGCTTTGCCGTGCCGAACAGGCTTTTCGCAAGATGCGGAACCGCGATGCCGACGAACGAGATCGGTCCGGCAAACGCCGCTACACACGCCGAGAGCACGCTCGACAGCAGGATCAGCACCACGCGGAACGCGGCGATATTGACGCCCATACTGCGGGCATACCCCTCTCCGAGCTGGTACGCACCGATCGGCTTGGACAGCAGGAACACGCACACGAGCGACACCAGCACCACCGGCGTCATCACGCGGATATTGTCCCAGGAAATGCCCGAAAAGCTGCCCATCGACCAGTTATGCAGGTTGACAATATTGGAATCCTCAGCAAAGGTAATGACGAAATCCGTCACCGCCGAGCAGATATAGCCAATCATCACGCCGCTCACAACCAGCAGCGGCATCTGCCGCACGCGCTGCGCGATGAGCAGCACAAAGCCCATCGAGAGCATGGCTCCCGCAAAGGCGGCTGTTATCATGACGGCAGAGCCGAGCACGCGCCCGCAGGACAGTGCGCTTATCATCGTCAGCGCGACCGTCAGCTTAGCCCCCGAGGAAATGCCCAGCACGAACGGCCCCGCGATCGGGTTGGCGAAAAAAGTCTGCAGCAGAAAGCCGGAGACAGACAGCGCACCGCCGAGCAGGATGGCCGCGAAGATACGCGGCAGGCGAATCTCCCACACGATGACCGCATTGTCGCCGCTGTGCGTCAGCAGAATCTGCGCGACCTCTCGGACGGACAGGTGCAGGCTGCCCGAGTTGACATTCCACACGAACAGCACGGCCAGCAGTGCCAGAAGCACGGCAAACGCGCCCGCATAACGCATTTTAGGCTGCGGTTTCATGGGAAATCCTCTCCTTTCAGGACAGTTTGTGTAAGTATTTCAGGGTGGACGGGTCACCGTCTGCAATGACGGTATGGAAGTCGCGGATCAGCTCGTCCAGTTCCATTGTGGACTGGTACAGGTTCTTCTCCGTACACCACACATTGCCGGTTTTCACGGCCTTGAAGTCCGCAAGCAGCGGGCTTTTTTCCAACAGCTGGTCAAGCGTCTGCAGCTCACTGTCGATAGTGGCGTTGTAGATCATCACGTCCGCGTCCTTGGCTCCGGCGTAAAAACTCTCCATCTGCATGTTGACGGTGGACTTTGCCGTATCGTCTGTCAGATCGTCAAAAATGTATTTTCCTCCTGCCAGACTGATCATTTCCGCGATATAATCCGTGGATTTGCGAACATTTGCCGCACCGTTCGACGTGATGTAAAAGAACGAAACCGTCTTGCCGGCTGCCGGCTTCTGCAGGATATCCACAATGCCGTCCACCTTATCCGCAAACAGTTTTTCCGCCTTGTCCTCGCAGCCGAGCAGCGTACCGTACACCTTGATCCACTCCATGCGGCCGAGTGCGTGCGGCTCGTAGCTGGAACGCTCGACAAACACCGGAATACCCAGCTTTTCGAGCTGCTCCTTGACCTCGGGCGTATGGTAGATCATGGTATTCTCAATAGCAAGATTGCAGTCAGCAGAGTAGATGGTCTCGTAATCCGGCGCGCTGTACTTGCCCGCATAGGTGATCTTGCCGTCCGCCATCGCCTGCTTGGCTTCGTCGATGTACCAGCCGTCCTGCCTGGTGCCGGACAGTGCAATACTGTCCAGCGCATCCAGTGCAACGAACTGGTCCATGACACTCGAGGAGACCAGATAAATGCTGTCCAGCGGCTGCTGCAGCACCACGATATCTGCGTCCAGACCGTCCGGCACGGACGCGTTTTCCGGAACGACCAGATAACGTGCGTCGTCCTTCACGGTAATGAGCGAATAGCCGCCGTCATAGTGATCGACCGAAAAACACTCGGCATACTCCAAATCCACGCTGTCGGTCGGCTGCATGTCGCTCCACGAGACCGCCGCCTGCGTCTGTGCGGTCGATTGCCGGGCAGTTCCGCAGCCGGACAGACCGCCGAGCAGCAGTGCCGCACTCAGGCACCATGCTGTAATTCTTCTCATTTTGCTGCCGGAGCGATGGACGCAGAGTCAAAACGCAGCGTGTACTCGATCTCGTGCGGCTCACTCATTGCGGTAGTGTCGGCTACGACCGGCATCGCCCAGTCAAAGCCCGCAACCGGAATTTCAAACGTGGAGTGCTCATTTTCGATCACAGCATCGTACTTTTCGTCGTTCACCTTCATGTAATCGTAGTTTTTGCTGCTCCAGATGATCTTAGCCGTCACCTTGCCGCCCGAAACGGTCAGCGTTGCAGGAGATTCCACGCTTGCACGGCCGGAGCCGCCGGAAAGCGTTACGTCAGCGGTGTAGGTGCCGTCTGCGAGAGACAGGCTCTCAGCGGTGGTCATTACGCCGTCTGCCAGTGCGTCTGCCGGCAAAGAGTCCGCGCGGAACACCAGGGTGCGGTCGTACCACTTCTCCTTCTTCTTGCTGAAGGCTGCGCAGTCAATTCCCTCATCGAGCGCCTTAACCGGAACGGTAAAGCTGTGTGTGCCGTCGGCTTCCTCGGTAAACGGAATGTAGTCGGCCTCCTCGGCAGCGGCAGCCTCCTCGCCGGTGCCCATGTAGACGTACAGATAACCGGTACCGCCCATGTGCATCTTAGCGGTCATTTCGCCGTTCTTGACGGTCAGCTCGCATGCGGTAACGTTGAACATGTTGGAGCTGGAATCGACGGTTACATCGTAGGTGCCGTCCTTCACTTTGTCGCCGGTGATCGGCGTCATGCCGTCCTCAACAACGTCCTCGACATCGGTCATATCGGACGCAGAAGCGACCTGAGAGGTGGTGCTGCTGTCCTGCGCGGAGGTGTCCTTCTGGGTGCTGCCGCCGCAGGCGGACAGGAGCATGAATGCCGCAAATACGGCGCTTAACAGTGCTTTTTTGTTCTTCATTGTGGCTTCTCCTTTGTTTTGCGATATAAACGGGATTTTGATTTATCTATTTGCTAAAGCAGCAGGAACAGGAGCCAACCTTTGGCTGGGAGGTCCAAAAGGATAGGCACCACGACAGTCGGCCTACCCTTACACGCTGACAAGGGTCTCTTCTGCGTCAGACAGTGCGTGCCACACCGTTATCGCAGGCGTAATCCTTTGGGCGGCATAGCCGTGCCGCCCTCTGCGTAGGCTTTCCGATATGTGTAGCAGTACGCTGTCTGTGAACTGCGCATATTTTGCGCAATAAACGCTGTGGTAACCCGACTGCCGTTCCTTTATAGTCTCAGCTCTCTGATTGCCGCCGTGCTTTCTAAGGGAAAAGGGAAGATTCATAAGAGGGTGGAAAACCGCAGGTTGTCTACCCTCTTATGCGCTCCGCCGCGTAGGCGAGTTCCGTTCGCTTCTCAAGCGCCAAGTTCACTTATCAAACCGATTAAACAAATCAAAATTTCCACAAAAACAGGGCCCGTCCGCATTCCACGGTCCGGACCCTGCTGTTTACTTGATTTACTTCAGGGGAATCAATCGCTGCCTGTGCGTGTGCAACAAACAGATCCTGGATTGCCTGCACAGAGCCAAGGCCCTCAACTACGGTGGTTACCTCGAAGCCTGCCTTCTCAAACTCGGTCTTCCAGGAGCCGTCCTCGTCGCCTGCCATATCGTTATTGGCGTGGTCGCCTGCAACGATCATCAGCGGACGCAGAACAACCTTCTTATAGCCGCCTGCCTTAACGGCTGCGATTACGTCATCGAGGGACGGAGTTGCCTCAACAGTGCCGACAAAGTAGTTATCGTAGCCTGCGGCCTTGAGGGTCTCCTGCATCTTGGTGTAAATACTGTTGGAATCCGCCTCGGTGCCGTGACCCATGAAGCAGATTGCGGTCTCGCCGTCGTCGTACTCCTTGGTTGCGTCTACGATGGCATTCATAACCTTCTGGAAGTCATCATCAGAGGTCAGCAGCGGATCACCGATCACGATCTTCTCGAAGGAATCCGAATAGCCCGCCAGCTCATCCTTGAGGTCGTTGTACTCCAGACCGTTCATCAGATGGGTCGGCTGAACAACCAGGGTCTTTACCTTGTTGTCTACGGCGCGGTCCAGTGCCTCGGTTACGTTGTCGATCTTCTCGCCATCACGCTTGTTTACATGGTCGATGATGATCTGGCTGGTGAAGCCGCGGCGTACCGCGTAATCCGGGAACGCCTTCTGCATCGCTTTCTCGATGGCGCCGATGGTCTCACGGCGGCTGTCGTTATAGCTGGTGCCGAAGCTGACTACGAGCAGCTCGGTATCGCCAATTTCATCCTGATTCAGCGGATCGTCCAAGGAAGCGTCACCCGTTTCATAGTTTTCGTCCGGATCGGTCTGATCCTGCGCATCAGTCTGTGCAGTGGTGTTATTGTCCTTCGTGTCATCCGCAGCTGCGGTCTTGCTGCCGCCGCAAGCGGTCAGCATGGACATCAGCATGCCGGAAACGATCAGCATAATGCCGAGCTTCTTCAGTTTGCTTACTTTGCTCATGGTTTTCCTCCTTCATTTTGCCTGCAAAGCGAAAGCGCACACTTTGAAAGAAAAAGGGTACGGAAAACACACAGTCCCCCATCAATATATGATGAAAGGGACTGCTTGAATCAAAAAATCATGCGGTATCAGTACAATCAATAACTCGTGACCCGGAAGCAGCTTCCCGTACCAACAGACCGGCAGGTTTCCTGACTTGCGGCGCTTAAGACAATACCGCATAATTGCACCAGAGCGATTTGCGAGTAAATTCTCGCGTACTGACGAGGCGTGGTTTTGCGGTAATACTTGATGTATTACCGTGAAATCACAACGAAGTCAGGACACAAAGTTTCCGCAAAGCGCCGCAGCTTTCATCATGCGATGTTGCCTTAGAACTGCCGCCTTCCCGATACCGTAATATCAGTGACGTAAATGGCAGTCCATTTCCCGCTTACAGTGACGAGATCGTGCAGGATTTGCACCTGCTTCCCTTTTACCCGCTGTCCTGTTCGAAAACATACAGCGGCACCGACTGTTCGCTTATTTACTTATTGCGCGGGAAATTCCCGCATTGCACGAGTATTATACTATATTTAACCGTCAATTACAACCGTTTTCCGGAGAAAAACGCGCGCTTATGTCTCCTGCGGCCGGAAAACCTTTTTCCGCACGATCAGGTAGCACACAAAGTGCGCCAGGATGGTCAGTATCCACGAGATCGGGTAGGACGCATACAGGATGAACAGCGTATGCTGCACGCGAAAGACCGTAAAAATCCAGATGATACGGAACACACATGCGCCAATCAGCGAGACGATCATTGGCAGCATGGAATAGCCCAGACCGCGTATTGTGCCCGCGAGCACATCCATCATGCCGCACAGGCAGTAGGTGACGCTGATGACCGACAGGCGCTGCATACCGAACGAGATGACCTCCAGATCATCCGAGTAGATGTGCAGCAGATGATTGCCGAGCAGATGTGCGCCGTTGCCGAGCACCAGACCGATCAGTGTGACGATGCACATGCAGCGCACGAGTGTCTGGTCGATACGGTGATCATTCTTTGCACCGAGATTCTGGCTGGTGAAGCTGATGGAGGTCTGATAGAGCGCGTTCATCGAAATGTACACAAACCCCTCAATGTTGGCGGCTGCCGTGTTTGCCCGCAACCGTTACTGCGCCGAAGCTGTTGACCGAGGACTGAATGAGTACGTTCGAGATATTGAAGATAACGCTCTGCATACCGGCAGGCAGACCGACCTGCATGATTCTCAGGAACTTATCCATGTGGAAGTGCAGACGGCGCAGGTCGAGATGGCACATGCCGTCCGATTTTACAAGGCACAGCACGGTCAGCGCCGCAGAGACACACTGGCTGAGCACGGTGGCAATCGCAGTTCCGGCAACGCCCATGCCGAGCAGGCACACAAACAGCAGGTCGCCGAGGACGTTCATCACGCCTGCCGCCATCAGGAAGTACAGCGGACGCCGGGTATCGCCCACGGCACGCAGCACGGCGGCACCGAAGTTGTAGATCATGGTTGCCGGCATACCGATGAAGTACACCTGCATGTACAGCACGGCCTGGTCGATAACCTCGTCCGGTGTGGCCATCAGCGTCAGCATGGGACGTGCGAGCACAACGCCGAGCACGATCAGGTATCGCGCCGCCGATCAAGCCGGTGAGCAGCGCCGTCTGGATGGTCTGCTGTACGCCGTCGTAATCCCGCTCGCCGTAATGCCGCGCGACAAGCACGTTCGCGCCAACCGAAATACCGATGAATGAGTTGACCAGCAGGTTGAACAGCGAGGTGGTCGAGCCGACCGCCGCCATCGCATTGCTGCCCGCAAATTTGCCGACTACGACAATGTCGGTCGCGTTGAACAGCAGCTGCAGCACACCCGAAAGAATCAGCGGCAGCGAAAACAGCAGGATTTTGCTCAGCAGCGGACCGCTGCACAGGTCCATCTCGTAGCTGCGTTTCATTCGTTGAAGCACTTCCCTTCTTGCGTAAAGTTTTTCCTATTGCCTATATTATCTATCGGAATATCGGTGGTGTCAATGGGTGATTGTGTTTCAGGGGTATTCATGGTATAGTGAAGCCATAACAGAATGGCAAATCGGAATTTAATGAGGGCAAAGCAAATGGAACAGATTTTCAATTACAGAGATATACCCACGGATCAACGGCTTGACATATTAAATGCTCTTGCGCAAATCGGTTTTTTCCCGGCATACGGCGGTGTGAAAACAATGCAGCGGATTATGGAAAAGTCAGTTCCGAATTCGGGTCCACAATTCTATTTCGTTCTCCGTGAAAATCAGTTAATAGGGTACAATTTTCTCATTGGTGACACGAGGAAATATAAGGCTTTCCCATGGCTTGCTATCGGCAATATGGATGAACAGAAGTTGACGGTTTGCGAAGAACTGATGAAACTGCAAATTACCTTTTTTCAGGAACTTGGAATGCACGATATAGCAGGTCATTGTATTAGACTCATGGAAGATTACAGAAAAGGAATTGGAAAACGAAAAGAAAACGATTGCAGATAAAGCAGCATCAAGGAGGCAATTATATGAAGAAACGCCTGTTATCTGCCGTTTTAGCGCTGGTTCTGTGTGCTTATCCCGCTATGGCGGCTGATTTCGGCACGCTGACAATCTCCTCTGACCGCGAGGTCATAGATGATTCTGTACTGTATGAGCTTGCCGAAGCGGACGAACCCAGCACGCTCACCTTGCGCACACCGGACGGTGAAACCGGTTCTCTGACATTTGACGGCACAGAGTATCACCTGCAGCCGTGCGGACAGACCGACGAATTCACCTATCCGGTTTTGTTTTTCCGCAGACGGCGAAAACGCCTATGGTCTCCCCCTACACCGAATGGTTTATGTCCAATTCCGACATCGGGCAGCACATTTTTGATCCGGTGACCGAGTGGGACGCCCGGCATATCTGTTCCATGCCGCGCTGGCGCGACTGCGGTACACTGCGCCTGACCGGACAGAACAAACTCAAGCCGCCGTATGCGCTGCTGACGCGCTTTTTTGCAATCCATCGAGATCGGAATGCTGCCATTTCTCTGGAAATGCAGCCTGCTCTGGGACAGCCCCTGTTCTTTGCATACCATAACGGAACTTACACGCTGACCGAGACCGATCCGGACCGGTTTATCCGCACCGAGTGGACACAGCTTGTGCCGCTGCCGACGAATGACCTGCGCACGCTGTCCCTCACGTTGATCAACGCCAGCGGCGAACAGCGCCCGCTGTTTACGTTTCCGCATCCGGTAACGTATCTGACATTACCTTCTATTGTGTAACAATCAAATTTGCAGGAGAGTCACCGTTATGATTAGAGAATTACGAAAAGCAGATATAAATAAAGTTGCCAATATATGGTTGGACACCAATATAACCGCACATTATTTTATTCCTGCGCAATATTGGCAAAGTAATTTTGAACTAGTGAAAGAACTGCTGCTGCAGGCAACTGTCTATGTCTATGAGGACAATCAGAAGATACAAGGATTTATCGGGCTGAATGGCGAATATATTGAAGGCATTTTTGTTTCTGAGGCAATGCAGTCGCAGAGTATCGGTAAAATACTGCTGAATTATGTAAAGAATACAAGAAGCAAACTGATTTTGAATGTATATCAAAAAACACACCAGCAATATCTTTTTATCAGAGAGAAGGATTTGAAATTCAGTACAGCGGCCTGGATGAAGCTACCGGGGAAAAAGATTATGGAATGGCGTGGCAGCAGAAGTAAAAATACAGTTTTTCAAACAGTTATAGAAACACAAAACCCCGTCAAAGGCGGGGTTTTTCTATGCCTGAAAAGAAAGAGTGGAAAGCGCTTCACTCTCCACTCTTAACTCTATTAAAATTACTTGCTCTCCAGCAGGCGGGTCGTCTCGGAAGAATCGATCAGATTGGTCATGCTGCGCAGGCTGATGCCCAACGTAGACAGGTTGTGCATCATCGCAGAGGTTGCGGGAGCCAGTACGCCGGCAACGCCCAGACCGATCAGCGAACCGTTAAAGCCGATTACGAAGCGGTAATTGGAGTTGATGCGGCTCATCAGACCCTGTGCGATACGGCGCAGAGCAACCAGCTCAAACAGATTCTCGGCTGCGATGGTGATGTCCGCAATCTCACGGGCGATGGCTGCGCCGTCGCTGATGGCTACGCCAACGTTAGCCGCCGACAGCGCCGGAGAATCGTTGATGCCGTCCCCGAGCATGATAACGGTATGGCCTGCCGCGCGTTCCTGCTCGACGAAGTTCGCCTTGTCCTCAGGCAGCACCTCAGCGCGGTAATCGTCCACACCGACCTCAGCCGCGATAGCCGCCGCCGTGCGCTCACTGTCGCCGGTCAGCATAACCGTGCGCTGAATGCCAAGGGCACGCAGTGCCTTCATCACATCGCATGCTTCCGGACGGAGCGGGTCCGCGATGCAGATAACAGCCGCCAGCTCACCGCCGATCGCCAGATACAGATGAGAAAACTCAACCGGAAGTGCATCGTACTTCTCCTGCTCACCGGCCGGAACCGTGCACTTCTCATCCTCGAAGATAAAGTGTGCACTGCCGATAACGACCTTTTTGTCCTCGACCATGCTGGAAATGCCGTGCGCTACGATATACTCAACCTGCGAGTGCATTTCCTCGTGCGCCAGATTGCGCTCACGCGCAGCGCGGACAACGGCGTTCGCCATGGAGTGCGGGAAGTGCTCCTCCAGGCAGGCTGCAACGCGCAGCATGTCGTCTTCGGAGCGACCGCCGAACGGGATAACCCTGGCAACAACCGGGCAGGCATGCGTCAGTGTGCCGGTCTTGTCAAATACAATGGTATCTGCCTGCGCGACAGCCTCGAGGAACTTGCCGCCCTTGACCGTGATATGATACATGCTTGCCTCACGCATGGCGGACAGAACCGCCAGCGGCATAGCCAGCTTGAGCGCACAGGAGAAGTCAACCATCAGCACGGACAGTGCACGGGTGACATTGCGGGTCAGTGCGTAGCTGAGCGCACTGCCGATCAGCGTATACGGCACCAGCTTGTCCGCCAAATTGGCGGCATGGCTCTCCGCAGCACTCTTCAGCTGCTCGGACTGCTCGATCATGGAAACGATCTTGTCGTAGCGGCTCTCGCCGGAGGACTGTGTAACCTCGATCACGCAGTCACCTTCCTCGATGACCGTGCCGGCGTAAACCTGCGTACCCGGACGCTTTGCAACCGGCATGGATTCTCCGGTAAGCGACGCCTGATTAACCATGACTTCGCCTTCAACAACCTCACCGTCCAACGGGATAACGTTGCCCATGCGAACCAGAATACGATCACCGACAGTGATGTTGGACAGCGGTACAAGCACCTCTGCGTCATCTGTCTTGAGCCATACTCGTTTTACGTTGAGCGACATGCAGCGTGCCAGATCGTCAACCGACTTTTTATGCGTCCACTCCTCGAGCAGCTCGCCAATATCCAGCAGGAACATAACCGAACCTGCCGTGGAGAAGTCCCGGCGTACCATCGAAACACCGATGGACAGCGCATCGAGCAGCTCAACCTTCAGCTCTCTGTGAATCAGGCGCTTGAGGCCGCGGCCGAGGAACGGCAGCGACAGCCAGATCGTGCGTGCAATCTGCAGCGGCGCTGGCAGGAACAGCGTGCAGGCAAACTTCGTAATAACCTTGCCGACCAGCTTTTCCTGATACTCACGGTTGAGCGCACGGCCGCTGTGGGTCGGCGTCAGCGCCGTAACAGACGGTGCAGTATAGTTAAACTGAGCGATCGCGCGGATGATATTCTCGCGGTCACCGATGTAACGGATGACAGCACAGCAGGTGCGCTCGTGCACGGCTGCGCTGAGTACACCCGGCTGATTCTGCAGATACGCCTCCAGCAGATCAGCCTGCTCCAGCGTCATGCGGTACTGCTTCATGCGCACGCGAAGCCGTCCGCGGCTTTCGTGTTCAATGAATGCTTTCATAGTAAAATTACCTCCAGCTTACTTCCGGTAGATAGGAAAAGAGGGGCTCTGCCCCTCTTTGATATTCGTCCTGCGCGCCGCAGCGCGCATGAAACAGGATTGCTGTGCAATCCATAAAAACCGTGGACATGTGCCTTGGTTTTTATTCCCTAAGAGGGAGAAAGTTTCCGAACGGGAACTTTCGGACGACTTTAGAACGGCTTACAGCACGTTCCTCCTGTCGGCCCAAACCGTGGTTTGGCGACAGGTTCTTATGCCTCAACCGGAGCAGCTGTCGGATCCTCATCGGTCAGCTCAACCTCAATGTCTGCATCCTCAACAGCAGCAGCCTCTGCCTCAGCAGCGCGCTTCTCGTTGATCTCCTCTGCAGAAGCGAGGATGTCGCCAGCGTTCTCCTTAACGCAATCAACGGTGTTCATAACGGTATCCTTCATGCGAAGAACTGCTGCGGCAGCATGGGTATATACGTTCTTAGCGTCCTTGCTGCTCAGCAGCTTGATACCTGCGGAACCGAACAGAGTGCCGCCAACAAATACGGCGATGTCCTTGTAAATCTTCTTCATAATATGTTCCTCCTATCAATCTCACTTGCGCTTACAGCCGGTAATCATCGTCATTACCATGCAGAACAGCGCGGCCCATGCCCAAAAAACGATGCTGCTTCATACAGTACACCTCCAAACATGGTGTGTTTTTTGTTTGCGATTATCATATCACAAATTTTCTCGCTTGTCGCACAGCTTTAGACATGAAACGCACGGAATCGGACATTTTTGCAGTTTGTTGCCGCTAATATTTAGTTTTATTATCAAAATAGTTGCATTTTGCTAACTTTTTCGGGATTGTCCGCGGTACTGTGAGGGCGTCAGCTGATAGCGGCGCTTGAACGCCACACCGAACTGACTGGCGCTGTTATAGCCGACCGCCGCCGCAATATCCACGATGGAGAGCGGACTCCGATGCAGCAGTTCGGCAGCATGCTGCACTCGCTTTTCGAGCAGATACTGGTGGATCGGCCGACCGTAGGTCTGCCGAAATATATCCTTCAGGGCGGTCGGCGAAATGCGGAACCGTGCGGACAGCTGGTCGATCGTGAGCGGGTCGGACAGGTGCGATACCATATACTCCTGCACCTGCCGCACCGTATCGGTCAGATAGTGATCGCGGGAGACGGATTCCGGCGGCATCGTCAGCAGCGGACTGTCTGTGCTGATAAGGTACAGCAGCTCAATGGCTTTGATTGCACTGTAGGCGGCTCTGTCCCGCTCCGGAACGGACTGCAGTGCCGCAACCAGATTATCAATCCACACCGCGCTGCGCAGCACTACGCAGCCCAAATGCGGAGTGACTCGTGTTTTGATTCGTGCTGCGTTGACTGTCAGACGGCACGGTGCCGCTGCGCTCTGCTCGATGAGCACCAGCTCACCGCCAAACAATCCGTCCGCGACCGAAAGGCTCTTCACACTTGCGCCGAGCAGCAGCAGTACCTCGTGCTCCTGCAGGAACACTTGCCGCCCATCGGTCATGGTCAGCCGCAGACCGCCCTGCCGGCAGAACAGCACCTCGCACGGCACCTCGGATGGCTCTGCAGGCAAGGCCGGCGGCACAGTCAGCGCGCAGTCAAAATCGCACACGCGCACGCCATCCATTGGCTGGGTCCAGCGTACGCAGCCGGACAGCGATGCGCCGGTATTCGGTTTGAGCAGAGTTTCCAGCACTGTGATTTCCTCCGTTGGTATATATCGGTTTATCAGGTTAGATTTTGCTAACCTGTGTTGAAAAGTAAAGCCGCTGCAAGGCGGCCTTACTCTGTTCATTTATGCAGAAAGGAGAACAGTCCCTTTTTCTCATATGGCTCCTTGGAAAAGGACGTAACGGTGTAGCCGGTAGCGTTTACCGCATCGCGGACAGCCTGCTCATCGAGGTCCTGCTCGGTGAGGATAACCGTCTGCCCCTTGCCGTGAGAGGAAGTGACCTTCTTCACGGGAAATGCCTTGCGAACTGCGTCGTTGACATGGCTTTCGCACATGCCGCACATCATGCCGTCAACGCCGAGAGTAATCTTCAACATGGGTGTAATGCTCCTTTTGTACCCGAGTCGGTTAGCTTTTACTAACTAACAATATATCATGAAATAGCGCAGATTGCAAGGGGGAATCCTTAGTTTTTGCGTAGGAGTTTGCTCATGCAGGATTCGCCGCACCCGCGGCAGGGGCAAGAGGGTAGATACCTACGGTTTCTACCCTCTTAAGGCAACACCGCACAATTAAAGCGGCGGTGCTTTGCGGAAATTTTGTGTCCTGACTTTGTTGCAGTTTCACGGTAATACATCAAGTATTACCGCAAAACTGTGCCTCGTCAGTACGCAAAATTTACTCGCAAATCACTCTTGTTCAATTATGCGGTATTGCCTTAACTCCCGTTTCCCTTTATTTCTTAGTCTGGCGCAGACCGGAGATCGGCGACCGCTTCGAATAGGGAACGGCAGAGGTTTTTTCTTCCGCATGGACGCGCCTTGCGCGCCATGTATCTGCGTATTCGCAAAGTCAGATACCGTACTGCTACACAGGTCGGCTGCTTTACGCAGGAGCGGCACAAGGTAAATTGCCCGTATGTGCAGCAGTACGTTATCTGTGAACTGCGAAAAGGCGGAGAAAGCCACGCAACGGTACCCCGACTGCCGTTCCCCTTATTTCGCAGCGGTCGCCGGTCTCTGGTCTGCACCAGGCTATCCAAGGGAAAGGGGTGATTCTCAAGAGGGTGGAAACCGCAGGTGTCTACCCTCTTGTGCACCCGCGCGGCGTCAGCGCAGATTCCGCTCGCTTCGCAAGCGCCCCACTCTCGATGAGCACCATCATCAAGATTGACAAATACCCGCAAAAAGGGTATACTAATCTCACCCGCGGGTATGGCGGAATTGGCAGACGCGCCAGATTTAGGTTCTGGTGTCCTCGACGTGCAGGTTCAAGTCCTGTTACCCGCACCAGCAAAAAAAACGCTGTGGAATCTCTCCACAGCGTTTTTCTTTTGCCGATTTTTACTTGGACAGCTTGCTCTGTGCCTTCTGCTCAAAACGCTCCTTGGCTACGATGGCGCGCTGGTGCGTGCCCTCACCGATCAGACCTGCCTCATCGTATGCGGCAACCTTGAAGGTAAGCATCTTGCCGTTCAGCGCGATCTCGGTCAGCTCGGTCTCGATGCGGACTTCCATGCCCTCCGGCGTAGCGGCAACGTGGCTTACGTTTACCAGCGTGCCGACCGTGGTCTTGCCCTCTTCCAGCTCACCGGCTACACTGCCTGCAGCAGTGTTCTCGATGGCTGCGATCATCATCGGGGTTGCAAACACGGATACCAGACCGCTGCCGACATTGCATGCCAGCTGATCTTTGGTTACGGTGAACTTCTTCTCGCCCTTAATACCAACCTGCATTGGAATCTCTCCTTTTTTCTATAGTAAGGTAAATTACTTTCTGCGGATCTCAGTCATGCCGCCCATATACGGCTGCAGCGGCTTCGGGATTGCAACCGAGCCGTCCTCACGCAGGTTGTTCTCGAGGAATGCGATCAGCATACGCGGAGGTGCAACAACGGTGTTGTTCAGCGTGTGTGCGAAGTACAGCTCCTTCGGATTCTCCTTGCCGCGGACACGGATGCCCAGACGGCGAGCCTGTGCGTCGCCAAGGTTGGAGCAGGAGCCTACCTCGAAGTACTTCTTCTGGCGCGGAGACCATGCCTCTACGTCGCAGGACTTAACCTTCAGGTCAGCCAGGTCGCCGGAGCAGCACTCGAGCGTGCGAACCGGAATGTCCATCGAACGGAAGAAGTCAACCGTGTTCTGCCACAGTTTGTCATACCACATCTTGCTCTCTTCCGGCTTGCAGACAACAACCATTTCCTGCTTCTCGAACTGGTGAATACGGTATACGCCGCGCTCCTCGATGCCGTGTGCGCCGACTTCCTTACGGAAGCACGGAGAGTAGCTGGTCAGGGTCTGCGGAAGGGTCTCTTCATCGTTAATGGTGTCGATGAACTTGCCGATCATGGAGTGCTCGGAGGTACCGATCAGGTACAGGTCCTCGCCCTCGATCTTGTACATCATGTTCTCCATTTCCTTAAAGGGACATAACGCCCTTAACGACATCACCGTGGATCATGAACGGCGGAATGTAGTAGGTGAAGCCGCGGTCGATCATGAAGTCGCGTGCGTAGGACAGGATGGAGGAATGCAGACGGGCAATATCACCCTTCAGGTAGTAGAAGCCGTTGCCGGAGGTGCGGCGTGCAGCATCGAGGTCGATGCCGTCGAAGGACTCCATAATATCAACGTGATACGGAACCTCGAAATCCGGAACGACCGGATCGCCAAACTTCTCAATCTCAACGTTCTCGGAATCGTCCTTGCCGATCGGAACGGACGGGTCAATGATATTCGGGATGACCATCATACGGTTCTTGACTTCCTCAGCGAAGGTCTTTTCGTCCTCCTCGAGCTTGGTCATCTCGTCGGCCATAGCCTTTACCTCGGCCTTGATCTTCTCGGCCTCTTCCTTCTGACCCTTGGCCATCAGACCGCCGATCTCCTTGGACTTCTTGTTGCGCTGTGCACGCAGCTCGTCACAGCGGGTCTTGGCTGCACGGTACTTCGCGTCAAACTCGATGACCTCGTCAACCATCGGGATCTTCTCGTCCTGGAACTTCTTCTTGATGTTTTCCTTTACCGCATCCGGATTGGTGCGGACAAATTTGATATCCAGCATTGTGTCTATATCTCCTTTTACATTATATACGTGTTATTCTTCCGTGTCGTTCGGCTCTGCATCCTGCGCTTTCTCAGCCTGCTCCAGTGCAGCTTTGACCGACTGGAACAGTTTGCTGATGTTCTCATCAAAGCCATCCTCGCTGCTGCCCATCAAACGCTCCTCGCTGTATTTCGTCAGCATTTCGTCGCAGGTCTTGCGGGCATCCGCGGTCTGCTTTGCCGCCAGGGAAACGCCGATCTGCGCAAGGTACTGATACACCTCACGCTCCTCCATACGCTGCTCGGTCGCACCGACTACATCGGTTGCCGCCTGCTCGCTGTCCAGCGTCTTGCGTACCTTATCCAGTGCAGTGTTCTGTATGTCATACTGCTTCTGCAAATCTTCCACTTTCTGGGTTGCGCCCTGTGCCACGGTCTGCTGCTGTGTCAGCTGTGAGCTTAGATTTTCGACCTGCTTGTCCGCACGCGACTGCGCCACATAGCTGATCAGGATCAGCGCAATCGCTACAGAAAACAGTCCGACGATATAAAAGGTCAGCGTGGTGCGGCTGAGCTTTTTCTCCGGCTTGTTCTGTTCCGGCTGCTTATTCTGCTCGTCCATTGCTTGCCTCCTTTATACACGCAGGTTTCGGAGTGCTTCACTGAGCCGCTCCAAATCTTCTGCGCCGTAATATTCCAGCGTCAGCTGGCCGCTGTGCTTGCCCTGCTGAATGCTGATCTTGCGTCCGAGGGCACCCTCCAGCTCCTTCTCCAGCTCGGCAATGTAGTCCACGGAAACCTCGGGCGACTGCTCAGGCTTCTCGACCGGCTTTTTGTTCATGCGCTTGGCCAGCGCCTCCGACTGACGGACCGACAGGCCGACCATCTGTCTGGCTGCCTCTACGCGCTTATCCGCTTCGTTTACTGCAAGGACTGCCCGCGCGTGACCGCCGGAGATTTCGCCTTCGCTGACCATCGTACGCACCTCGGTCGGCAAAGCCAGCAGACGCAGTGCGTTCGCCACCGCCGAACGGGACTTGACCACGCGCTTAGCAACCTGCTCCTGCGTCAGTCCGAACTGCTTCATCAGACGCTCATAACCTTCGGCTTCTTCGATCGGGTTCAGGTCCTGCCGCTGCAGATTTTCGATCAGTGCCAGCTCCATGACCTCGTCTTCCTCAGCCTCAAGCACCATCGCAGGAATGTCTTCCAAACCTGCCTGACGTGCTGCACGCCAGCGGCGCTCACCTGCAATGATCTGGTAGTAGCCGTCCTTCTCGCCCTTGCGCACCGTGATTGGTGTGATGACGCCATGCAGGCGAATGCTCTCTGCCAGCTCGTCCAGAGATACCTGATCAAAGACCTTCCTCGGCTGATCGGGATTCGGCTCGATTTTTGCCAAAGGCAGGTTTTTGTGCCGTTATCCAGACTTTCTTCCATTAAATCGCTGGTATCACTGCCGAAAAGGTTGGACAAGCCGCCGCCCAGACCCATTTTTGCGCCTGCCATCAGCTTCTCCCCTTTCGGTCATTTTTCTTCAGAATCTCGTCCGCAAGAGCCAGATAAGCCTCTGCGCCGCGGCACATTCTGTCGTAAGCTGTTATGGGCTTGCCGTGGCTGGGTGCTTCACTCAGGCGTACGTTACGCGGCACAACAGCCGAGAATACCTCGCCTGGGAAGTGCTTTTTCACTTCCTCAACCACCTGGATCGACAGATTGGTGCGTCCGTCAAACATAGTCAGCAGCACGCCTTCCATCACCAGCTTGCGGTTGAGCGCCTTCTTTACCATGCGCACGGTCGTCATCAGCTGACTCAGACCTTCGAGCGCGTAATACTCGCACTGCAGCGGCACCAGGAAGCTGTCCGCCGCACAGAGGCAGTTGAGCGTCAGCAGACCGAGTGACGGCGGACAGTCGATAAATACATAGTCGTAATCGTCCTTCACCTGATCGAGTACGTTTTTCAGACGATACTCTCGGTCGGACATTCCAATCAAATCCAACTCAGCGCCCGCCAGATTAACATTCGCGCCCAGCAGATCAACCCACTTAGTCGATACGATGGCGCTCTTGACATCCGGTTGGTCGGCTACGATCAGGTCGTAAATCGAGGTTTCCAGTGAGCGCGGATCCACGCCAAAACCGGAGGTTGCATTGCCCTGTGGATCGAAATCACACAGCAGAACGCGCTTTTCGCGCTCCGACAACGCTGCCGCGAGGTTGATAGCGGTTGTAGTTTTTCCCACGCCGCCCTTTTGATTGGCAAACGCGATAATCTTCCCCATAGTCATTTCCTCTCGTCCATGGTTTTTTTCTACGGATTTCATTATATCACATTGCACTTTTAATTGCAAAGCAATCGCAGTATTTTTACAGCTGTTTCACGTGAAACATCAAGTATTTTGCCGTTTTACAGGATACAACTGGTAAATTAACCGGCTTTTGTTTCACGTGAAACAAAAGAGAGCCGTTCGGCTCTCTTACCTTATTATATATACTTCTACACGCTTTCCGACTTTCTCCAACTTTACCCAGAAGTGCTGTCCGTAACAGCACGTAAAAAGATCGCGCGACACTGTCATGTCGCGCCTGCGTAGAGTAGCTGACATGTGTAGCAGTACATTATCTGTGAACTGCGAATAGTCTACGAAAGTCATACAAGAGTAATCCAACTGCCGTTCTCCTTTTCGCCGCGGTCGCCGCTCTCCGATTTTCGCCGTGCTTCCTAAAGGGAAAGGGGTAATTCACAAGAGGGTGGTACTCATTTAATCCGCGCACGGCGCGGAAAAAAGGTTTAGTGGCCTACGGGCAAACCTTGGTGTCTACCCTCTTGTGCCCCTGCCGGGCAGGCAAGTTAGGTTCGCTTCACAAGCGACCATTAAATGTTTCACGTGAAACAAAATCCGCCCTCCTGTGGAACAAAAGTGTTTCACGTGAAACATCAGCTTTTTGCGTGCGGAATATTGATTGTCAGCGTAATTCCATCCTCGTTTTCCTGCCGGTCTACGGTTGCACCGATTCCGGCGTCCACCATTACGCCGACCGCCCGATTGAGCGTATTCAGGAAAAACCGCACATCCTTAATAAGCCGCACAACATTATCTTTATGCGGCGGCTCGGTCAACTCCGGATGCTTTTTCTGCTCCAGCAGGTTCTCGATATACTCCTCCGATCGGCTGACGTTTAATTCGTTCTCGATAATATAGTGTGTGGCGTTCATCCGTTCCTCGTCATCACGCAGACGCAGCAGACAGCGCGCGTGCCGCTCTGTAAGGTTCGCACTGCGAATCAATTCCATATTTTGCGGAGAAAGCCGCAGCAGACGCAGCTTATTCGCCACCGCAGACTGTGTTTTCCCCACTTTACGCGCGGCTTCCTCCTGCGTTAGTCCGTACTGATCGATCAGACGCTTGAAACCATAGGCTTCCTCGAAAAAATCCAGATCACGCCTTTGCAGGTTCTCCACGAGCGCAATCGCCGAGGAATCCTCGTTATCCGCCGCAATCAGCAGACACGGTACATCGTTAAGCCCCGCAACACGCGCCGCGCGCAGCCTTCTCTCCCCTGCCACAAGCTCGTAACCGCCTCCGGGAGCACGCCGTACGGTCAGCGGATTGAGTACGCCATACTGCCGGATACTCTCTGCCAGCTGCGCGATTGCCTCCGGATCAAAGTATTTCCTCGGCTGATTGGGATTGCGCGCAATCTCACTCACGCGAATACGCCGCAGCGTGCGATCCTCTTTGCCGGAAACCAGTGTTAATACAGACATCATGGTCAACCACTCTCCAATTCGTCTTATTCGTTCATTTCATTCGCGCTTATCTCTGCCGCACCACCAGCAGAAATGTCGCCCTTGGTAATAGATTACCATATAATTACATATTGACAAGTAAAATCGACCGCACAATCTGCAAAATTCGACGAAAACATGACAAATTCTACCTGATATCTATATTTTCCCCTATTTTCGGACAAAAAATACCCTCTGTAATTTTCCGTACAGAGGGGTACTTTCCGTATATTTCTCGCCTGATTTACAGCGGCGAAGTCTGTATTTTCTTGAAGCGGCGCGGATACTTTTCCGGTGTGTCCTGTGTTTTCTGCAGGCGCACGATGGCGCGGGAAACCTCATCGAACGGCACAGTGTAGTGCAGCACTTCAGCGTCCGGCGCACCGAGAATCATGCGGGCGTTTGCCGCTGTTTCAACTTCCTCTGTGCAGTCTTCGGCCTTCATGGCGAGGAACGCACCGCCGACCTTGATCATCGGCAGCGCCAGTTCACTCAGCACGCGCAGATCGGCTACCGCACGCGACACCGCAAGATCAAACGTGTCGCGGTTGTCCCTGGCGTAATCCTCCGCACGGGCATGCACCGCCGTGACGTTGGTCAGACCCAGATCGGCGATGACTTCATTTAGAAAATCAATGCGCTTGCGCAGCGCGTCGAGCAGCACAAACTCGGTCTGCGGGCACAGAATCGCCAGCGGCATGCCCGGAAAACCGGCTCCCGTTCCCACATCGAGCACGCATCCATCCTGCGGCATATACGGTGCAAGTGCCGCGCAATCGAGGAAATGCCGGGTCACGATTTCGGTCGGATCGGTAATGGCGGTCAGATTCATAACCTTGTTTTTCTCGCGCAGAATCTCGGAATAACGCAGTAAGTTGTCCGCTGCAGACGGACACTCTGCGACGCCCAGCTCGCGCAGACCGGCGGTCAAAAGCTCGCGTTCGGTCATGCCTTTTCCTCCTTTTTATGGGTCTCGATGTAGATCATCAGCGCCGTGATATCGGCCGGTGAAACGCCCGAAATACGGGCCGCCTGACCGAAATTCAACGGCTTGACGGCGTTCAGTTTCTGGCGTGCCTCCAGTCGCAGCGAGTCCACCTCGTTGTAGTCCAGATCGAGCGGCAGCGGGCGGCTCTGCAGCTTACGGTACTGCTCCACATCACGCATCTGTCGCTCGATATAGCCCGCGTATTTGACGCGAATTTCCACTTGCTCACGGATAACAGCGGGCAGCTCCGGACGCTCAGGATCGAACATTGCAAGGTCCGCATAGCTGAGTTCCGGGCGGCGCAGCAGGTCGATCAGCTTGCAGCCCGCCTTGAGCGGTGTGGAGTTTTTACCCGCAAGAAAGCCGTTCAATTTATCGCTCGGCGCCACGCCGACCGAGGCTGTGCGATCGATCTCTGCCTGCACTGCTTCGTACTTTTTACGCACCTTTTCGCCGCGTTCCGGCGGATTCAAGCCAACTCGAACACCGATCGGCACCAGACGTTCATCTGCGTTATCCTGCCGCAGAAGCAGGCGGTATTCCGAGCGTGAGGTCATCATGCGGTAGGGTTCGCTCGTGCCGCGCGTCACCAGATCGTCGATCAGCGTACCGATGTAGCCGTCCGCACGGTCGAGTACAAGCGGCTCCTCACCCTTGATTTTGAGCGCGGCGTTGATGCCCGCAACCAATCCCTGCGCGGCCGCCTCCTCATAGCCGGACGAACCGTTGAACTGGCCCGCGCCGTAAAGGCCGGGGATCTTTTTCGTCTCGAGCGTCGGCCGCAGCTCCAGCGGGTCGATGCAGGCATATTCGATGGCGTACGCCGGCCGCATAATCTCCGCGTTCTCCAATCCCTTGACC
>VOFJ01000331.1_pt1 | contig 131986 bp, 211 predicted proteins | sample 5384081 | NCBI WGS metagenome assembly VOFJ01 (sample SAMN12384729, study PRJNA508395) | human gut metagenome | isolation source: healthy gut I | host: Homo sapiens
TCCAGCTTTCCATCTGCAATCTGATCCAGTGCGCCGGATGCTTCCTTTAAGTAAGCGATATATTCTTTCAGGCGTGCGACCGTTGCCCCGATCGATTCTGCCAGTTCTCCGATCTCGTTCTCTGCCGTGACGTTCAGTTCAACATCCAGATCTCCCTCTGCCAGCCTGCTTGCCGTCTCATTTAATTCTGCTATTGGTTTTGATAAAGCATATGCGCTCTTGTCGATACTGCGCATTACCAGAATAATCCCCAGTGCAAAAATTACGAGAAGCACACCGATTGTTGCAAACAGCATCTGATAGTATTCTAAGAACGGCATATTGCTGACCACAAGATATCCTGTTTCTCCTACCAGCTGTACGGAACCGTATTTTGTGGTACCGTCCGCTTTGTATTTCAAAAACTCCGTCGTCTGATTCATGATCGCATTGACCACATTGGCAGAAACATTCACGTCTGCAATGTTCTGCTGCACCAGTTCCGCATTCGGATGATAGATGAGCATTCCGTCCGAGGACACCAGCCAGACGTATCCGTTGCTTCCGATTGTATAACCGCTCAATACCTCTGTCACATGATCCAGCGAAATATCCATTCCCGCAGCGCCAAGCACATTGCCGCCTTCATCGTATACCGGCGTTGCCGCACTCAGAATAATCTCTCCGGTGCTGGAATCTATGTACGGTTCGGTCAGGACTGTTTTCCCGGTCTCAATGCAGGAATACCATGCACGCCCTGTAATGTCCCAGCCGTCCGGGGAAGTGTATCCGTCCGACTGCGTAATGACGCTCGCATCCAGATCCGCAATCCACACCGCCATCACATTCTCGCTGTCCGCTCCTGCAGCATCGACGAGATATTTTTCCACATCTCCCATCGCTTTTGCGCTTAAAATATTATCTCCCGCCTTTGTCTCCGATAAAACCGACTGAATCTGCGGATTTAACGCCAACGTCTGTGTCACTCTCTCGTATTTTTTCAAAAAATCCCGCCAGACTGTTGGACGCTGATTCCGACTCCAGGGTGAGCTGCGCTTGTTTATTGTAATAAACCGTCTGTCCCATGATAATCACAATGATAACTTCCACGACAATATACGCGATCAACACGCTTCTGCCGATTCTTTTGCGGATCTCCTCCGCAATTTTTTCCCCTTTTTCCTGTTACCTTCCGCTGCGTTTTTTTCCCATAACCATTCTCCTTCTCTGGTGCCCGTCAATACTTCCATTATAGTACTATCCTCCCATGTGCGCAACGAAATTTTTTCGTAATTTTCGCAATTTACGAAAAAAGTTTTCTGTCACTTTTTATTTTCTCCATTTAAAATCCAGTTTTTCAGCGCTTTGAATTCAAAAAATAAGACGGAAACCATCGCTGCGTTTCCATCTTATCCTTTCTTCCGGGCTTCTCTGGCTTTCTGCTCACGCCCAGCCATTGTCTGCACTCTGATATTTTCCCGCTCCAGCTCTGCTACTGCCGCAATGATAGATATAAGCAGTTTACCGGCTTCTTTTGAGCTGTCAATTCCCTCTTCCACGCAGATTAGGTTCACACCATAATCCTGCATAAGCTGTAAAAGAGCTAAGTACATCCGCCGCATTTCTGCCAAATCGGGATAATTTAAATACAAGGACGAAATCAACTCCGTCCTTGCCATCTTCAATAGCATTCAACATCTGCATAAATTCCTGACGACCTTTTATATTCTTACCGAAATGCCCTTCATCGGAATATTCTCCTACAATCTCCATCTCCTGAAATTCTGCATATTTCCTAAGCTTGTCCTTCTGTGCATCAAGGCTATAGCCATCAACCTGAATAAGGTTTGTATTTTATATTTGAACCTCTTCCCATATTCAAGGTGAAATTTTTGCACCTTGAAAGATTTTCCACTTCTTCATCATTCAATTCAAACATAAAATCATCGCCTTCAAATTGGCAATGTTATTCTTAACCTGCCTTTTAAAAATTTTTGGTTTCATACCCATAAATTTCTGCCAAGTCTGAATCAAGCATAACTTTTTTTCCCTCTGAATTCATAAAGCCGATCCTTCATGTATTCTTCTGTAATTTCAATTACTGCAATTTCTTTCTTTTTATCTTCTGCCATATATTTTCTTCCTTGTTTTTGCGGTCACAAACTGTGACCGCAATTCTCATATGAACATAGTGCCGACATCAGCAATATGTCCGATTTGTTATTATTGTTCTATTATTTCAGTTAATCATTTTCTTTTCCATACTAAACTTTCTCCTCCCACATTGAACCATTTTACTGACGTCGGTAAAATGGTCTATTCTTCTTTTTTTTCTTCATTTTGTCATAATACGCTTTATACCTATAAATCGTCCGCTCACTGACATTGTTCCTCTTCGCAATTTCTACAATTGTCATGCCGCTCTCATACCCAACAACAAAATCATTATAAATTGCCATCCATTTGGCGTTATGTTTCTGACGACCGCTTAACTTACGATTTCTGTAATACTCCAATTCCTCCCGAAGTTCTGCATTCTCTTTTTCCAACTCCTCAATTCTTTTTAATGCCTCTTCGAGTGTTACAGTTTTTCTCCATTATCCTGTCCTCCGTTCATGTCATTTTCGTTTTGTCTATATTATAAATATTTGTGTTACTTTAGTCAATCCGATTATGTCATGTTGTGTTATTTTTTACAATAGCTTTCATACAATCGAAATACCGCTGATATCTTTTACAGGCTAAACTTCTCCAAAAAGCAGTCAGCCTTAATACTTCAGTATCATTACCTTGTCCCTTGAACACTTCCATATCAGTAAAAAGGACATCCCTGACCTGTAAAATCTACAGTTCCGGAATGTCCTTTTTTTTCCATACTTCACTATATTTTTAACACATGATACTGCTTATCCACAATCTATATGATTCCAAAATGTCTAAATGCCTGCATAATCGCATCTTCCTTCTCCGGTGTACACTGTGGCTGTCTCGGCATTCTCTGATTTAGCCGGATTGAAGTTCTCACCGACATCCAATCCACATTTCTTCTTAATCTGCGCAATATACAACGAAGAAACCTTCAGTCCTGTCTTTTCAAGTACATATGCCTTTATCTGCTCATAAGTTGCTTTTCCCTTAAATTCAGATAAATCCATATTCTCCAGAGAGAAGTCCACCTTCACTTTTCTGCTGTCGACCAGTCTCCGTTCCACTTCGGTCCGCGCTGAGCAAAGGTCCACCGGACCTTTAGCGCCCTTGGAAAGTAAGACAACCGTCTCCACATGTGTCGTCTCCGTCCTCGGAACACATAATGTCTACCTCGTCCTCAATTATCCTATTGTGCAAGTAAACAATTCAGCTGCCCGATCAGCTGTTCCACCTGCTCTCCCGGCATCTGCCCCAGCAGAAATTTCAGCGGCATTTCCCGGATAACTTGCTCTCCCAGCTTCTTGTATTCGTCACTCATCCCTTCTGCTGATGCGGCCGCTGCTGCCAAAGGCGCCAGCAGTTCCGTAATAACGGGAGCGGTTTTCGTATGATCCAATAATTCTCCGAACGTTGTTGTGAAATCTACGCGAAGAGGCAGTATTTTTTCTTTGTTTTAAACACAATATCCGCATGTAATCGGATGTCATCAGAAGCATGGCCGATCAGGATCCGATATGTTCCGGATGGCGCATACCAGTCCCCGAGACGTTCTTCATAATAGGAAAGATTCCTCGCCGAAATTTCCATCGATACCGTTTTCTCCTCTCCCGGCAGGAGATGAACTTTGGCAAATCCTTTCAATTCCTTGACCGGTCTCTCCGGTGTGCCGCACAGGTCAGCTACATACAACTGTACGACTTCTTTTTCCTTCTGTCTTTCCTGAATTTTTTCACCTTGAGAGAAACTGTCAGTATATCCTCATCCGTCATTTGAGCCGATGACAAAGTCAGATCCCCATAAGTAAATTCCGTGTAAGACAGCCCATGTCCGAATGCATACCACTGCACCGGAACCTTTTCTTTGTATCATAATAACGATATCCGACAAAGATATCCTCGCCATATAACACCCGCTTTTCATTTCCCGGGAAATGAAGGAAGCTCGGATTATCTTCCAGCCGGTACGGCAATGTCTCTGCCAGCCTGCCGGACGGATTCGCTTCCCCGAATAACAGCCAGTCGCAGGCTTCGCCAACGCCCTGACCTCCTAGATACATTTCAAGGATCGCGCTTACCCGGTCTGCCCATGGCAGTTCTACCGGACTTCCATTGTGGAGTACTACTACAACATTAGGCTGTACTTTCAACACTTCTTCGATCAGCCGGTCCTGGCATTTTGGGCAGCTTCATGGATGTTCTGTCATACCCTTCCGACTCAAATATCTCAGGCAGCCCGGCAAAGATTACCGCGACGTCTGCTTCTGCAGCAGTCCGAAGCGCTTTTTCCAGCTCTTGTTCCGTCATCGAGTCATTTTCGTTAGAAAATCCTTTTTGCATAAGTCACCGCTACGCCCTTTTTCTCTGGCAGCATCCAATGCCGAAACAACCCTGAACGGATTGATATGGCTGGAGCCGCCGCCCTGATACCGCGGCTTTTCGGCAAATTCCCCTATATAGGCAACCTTTCTGTCTGTATTCAGCGGAAGTATACCGTTATTTTCCAGCAGGACCGCACATTCCGTCTCAATATCAGCTGCTTTTTTATGATCTGTTTCCTTATCAGATATAACTTCCGGACGATGCTGCTCTTCACCGGCAAATACAACATTCAATACCCGCTCCACCGCTTCATCCAGCACAGCTTCGTCCAGTCTTCCCTCCTGTACTGCTTTCACAATCTGTCTGTCATTGTATCCTCCGGAATAAGGCATCTCCAGATCCAGTCCGGCCTGCAGTCCTTTCACACGGTTATTTACAGCGCCCCAGTCACTAACGACGCAGCCTTTGTATCCCCATTCTTTTCTCAGGATATCTGTCAGAAGATATCTGTTTTCCGAAGCATATTCTCCATTTATTTTGTTGTAGCTACACATGACGGTTCTTGGAGCTGATTCTTTCACCGCTTCCTCAAACGCAGGCAGGTAGATTTCCCTGAGCGCACGTTCTGACACTTCGGAAGATATCGTCATACGGAGTGTTTCCTGGTTATTCAGTGCAAAGTGCTTAATGCTTGTCCCCACGCCCTGACTCTGTACTCCGCGGATATATGCCGATGCCATCCTACCTGCCAGATATGGATCCTCCGACAGATACTCAAAGTTCCGCCCGCATAACGGGCTCCTTTTTTAATATTCACCGCCGGGCCAAGCAGTATGCTTACATTCTCGGCCTGACACTCCGCTCCCAGCGTCTCTCCCATCCGTTCCATCAGGTCAACATCGAAGCTGGAGGCTGTTGCACAGGCTGCCTGGGAAACAAACGGCCTTCACACTTTCATTCAATCCCAGATGATCCGTTTCCCCTTCCTGCTTTCTCAGTCCGTGAGGGCCGTCCACCATCATAACCTGACGGAATGTTCAGTCGTTTGATTTCTTTCGTATGCCAGTTATCAGCGCCCGAGCAGAGACTTGCCTTCTCTTCCAGCGTCATTTTTCAAATCAGTTCCTTTATTCTGTCCATCGCAAAAAGTCCTCCATTCTTTTTCTTAATACTGATTGATCATCTGTGCCTCTGCCTCTTCACGGCTAATCTCACCATTGTTGCATTTTGCCATCAGCTGGACATCATGGTCATTAAGCTTGTAAAGACGAAGTATAAGCAGAGTGCAAATACCCCCGATAATGCTGCCAAGACAGCTGAATGTCCATAATTTATCGGCAAATCCTGCCGCCTGAACAACGCCTTCTCCCTCTCGGAAGCCGATTAAAGTTAACGCAAACACACTGACTGCTGTTGTGATCGCTCCATTTAATTTTGTAAAAAATGTCTGCGCCGCAAACGTTACACCACGCATTTTTTAATCCTGTCTTGTACTGTCCATACTCGTAGCAGTCCGGCGTAAACTGGATACTGCAGTATAACTGCTATTCCCAGCGGAATTCCTCCTAAGGCATATAAAATCACATACACCATCATATTCTCATACCCAGCAATGAATCTTACGATTCCCAAAAGTAAAGCGAAAACATATGAAATATAGAAGACTTTAAATTTATCATATTTCTTGCATAATTCTACTGCCATAAACGCACCGATTAAGGTCGGAATAATCACTGCCATTGAAACATATGAAGCAGCTTCTTCACCGCCAAGGCAGTACCGGGCAACGTATAAGCCCCAATTTGCACCAACATTAAGCAGGCTGCTGATGAGCGGAGCCGCAAAGAAAAGCAATAAATATTTGTTCTTCCGCAGACATTCTACCATATCTCGCAATGTATAACTTTCTTCTTGCCCCGTCATTCAGGACTCTTTCTTTTTTTCAATTACTCTCTCCCTTGCGAACAGACAAATCGGAATCATCATAACACATGACAAAAGAGATAACACAATTACTGTTGTTGACCAGCCCGCCTAACCGCTGCCGTACCAACGGCAGGACAATTCCTGTAACAATACCTGCAAAAATAGCAAACATTCTTCCTATGCTGTTTAGTGAAACACGTTCCTTCTGGTCTATTGTCATCGTGGTAACAATACCAAAAATCGGTACATCGCAAAGGGTATAGGCTGTATCCCATAACATATAAGCAAGTGTTGCCCATATGATTTTAGCCATCATGGAAATCCCGGTAGGTATTATAAAAAGAAGAATAGTTGCCACCGGAATCGCTATGACAGATATTCGAAGCCACGGTAGGAATTTCCCTTTCTTAAAATTCACCTTATCCATGATCATACCGAAGATCGGATCGTTGATGGCATCCCACACTTTCGTGATAAGCGCCACGATCGCAACCAATGCTGCCGTTATGCCGATATCTGTAAAATATGTAGTCATATATCCTACCAGTCCATAGAATACATTCTGTCCCATAAAATACAAACCATAACTGATTTTTTTTTCTCTTTTTTTAACTGAATTTTCCATTTCGTTATCCGTCCTTTCATTGTTTGACTCAATTATAAATAATTCCAAAGGGCAAATCACCAACGATATATAAGTAGTTTACCGACGAAACTTAATATAATCATCATCTTTCTAAAAACTGATATAAGTATTCTTCCATCTTAGGCGTCCACCATTCCAGATATCCTGCCTGCGTCGGATGAACCGGATCTGCCATATAAACTTCATATTCTTTTTTCAGAAACGTCATTCATCTCCTCGTCATTCCAAAGGTCGATCACGCCTATTCCATATTTATCCTGAAGCTCAAACAATACATCTACCATCTGCTGATACTGTTTACTGTCATATTTTGTTCCGGTATAAAAGATCACGGGACAATTCCATGTCTGCTTTGCATATACAATGATATATTCCATTGCTCCTGTTATCGTCTGTGTATCAAAATCCTCCAGATTTTCTGAACTGCTAAGTTCTCCCATCGGCATTTCCTTCGACGCGTCATTCGTGGAAAGCTGGCAGACAAACGCATCGAATTTCTCATCTGTACCGATATTATTTTTCATCCTTTGGATATAAGACGTCTTTCCGTTATCTACTAAAGTAGTACCGCTGACAGCTTTCTTTTACATACTCACAGCCATTTCTGTAAGAGATATAATCTGCAAAAGAAACATCCATTGAGTACAGACCTAATGTTACAGATGATCCAAGGTAGCAGATGCGCTTCCCTCCAAGAGGGCTGTTTTCTAACGGTTCTATATTTTCCAGACTGTATTTTTTCTGCGTTTCCCGGCATTTTTTTCAGCTTATTCTTCCAGACAAAATCAAACGGTCCTCCACCGCCTACTGCTCCTACTAAATATGTCAGGCCGATTCCCACAGCCAGAATCAGAATTAAAACGATACTTAAGGTGATCTTCAATATTTTCTTTTTCATAATCCTTAACTCCCGTATTATTTTCAACTTTCATATTAAGAAGAACTGACCGTCTGCTTTTGCCGGTCAGTTCTCACAAATACTGTCATTTTATTTCCTTTGATTCTTTATTCAAACTGATACATTCCGCTTCCTACCTTGTATAATCTGCCATCCGGCATCTTTACAACGGCAGTCGTGTTGCAGGGGATTTTCACTTTCAGCTTAAATTTCCCTTCGTCCATACTCCACCTGACTGCGATTTCCCCCATACTCACTTATATAAGTACGTTTTACACTGGTAAACGCATTGTCCGGCTCCGGTGCGATTACAATCTCCTTAAATCCGGGAGCAGCCATATCAATGCCGCTTATCTTCCGGAACATCCAGTCGTCCACGCATCCAAAGGCATAGTGGTTCAGGCTTGTCATAACCGGAGACCCGTCCTCCTTGTAAGAAATGTAATTTTCCCAGATTGTTGTCGCTCCCCCTGCTTCACCTCATAAAGCCATGACGGGCACTTTGTCTGAGCAGGATTTTTTATATGCCTTGTCCATCCTGCCGATCTTACAGAGTGCATCCAGCAGATACGGCGTCGTCAGGAACCCTGTATCCAGACAATCCCCGTTTTCTTCTATCTTGCGGATCAAATGTCCGGCGATACTTTTTTTCTTCCTTTCAGGAGCAAGATCAAATGCGATTGCCAGCACATAACTGCCCATAAAATCAAGAGGCATCTTCCCATCATCATCGATCAGTCCTTTTTTGAATGGCAGATTTCATTCTGGACGCAATGTCATCATAGTATAATTCGTCTGATGTATGCCCGAGGAGTGCTGCCGTATCTGCCATGATCCGACAGGAATTCCATCCAAAGATTGGCGCGCAGTATACAGAAGTATTGATAGGTTTTGCAGCGCTTTGGTCTGCTCCGTTTACTGTCTGGCTCGGTATGAGCCACTCCCCGTACTGATGTCCTGTATTCCACAGATACTGGTCAATTTCTTTTTGGATGTTTCATCTTGCCTCTACGCTTCTTTGCAGTGTTGATGATATAGTCGCACCACTTTTTTCATTGTGTCATACTGTTCTCTCAGTATCCTGATATTTCCTGTAAGCTGATACATGCTCCACGGTACGATACAGGCGGCATCTCCCCATCCTGCTTCTCCCACCGGTTCAAAATTGCGATATACGATCCGATTCAGTTTCTCCAGTAATTCATAGATTCCGGTAAGGGGGGATCACATTGGGGATCGCCCCATTTTTCTGCTGACTGCAGGTCATATTACGCAACCATCTTGTCAGAAACGGGGTTACATTTTCGTTGAGCATGGCTGTTCTTGCATAAATCTGGATATCTCCGGTCCATCCGCCTTTTTCTCTCTGCGGGCAGTCCGTGGGGATTGAAAACAGATTCGACCGCTGAGACCATCTTGTATTTTCGTAAAGCCGGTTTATATCATCGTTGGATGTCTCAAAAGTTCCCAGATCCTCATTGTCAGAAGACAGGACAATCGCTGTGAAATCCTCCGGGCTCACCGGCTGATCGCATGTCACTCTCACATAGCGGAATCCCATGATATGTAAAATGCGGTATGTATTCTGTGAATTTCCCGTTTGAGATATAAATATCACTTTGCTTGTGCCCTGTTTTCTCTGACATGAAAATATTGTTGAAATAGTTTCCATATTGATCAAGAGTTTCAAAATGATCTAATACCATTTTTGTTCCGGCCGGCAGTTTGCTTTTTACCCGCAGAACACCTGCCAAGTTCTGTCCAAAGTCAATGATCGTCTCGCCTTTCGGGCTGACTGTCATTCCGACTGCCGGCACTTCTTTTACCGGGCGCACCGGTTCCCCGTACTGAGCTACCAGGTTGGCGTAAGATTTTTTGCATGGGATACCTGCTTTCCAGCTGCTGTCATCGAATCCGCAACAGTTCCAGTTTTCCTGTTCCATCCGTGCGTCATAGAGTTCACCTGCAAACAATCGGAAGACCGGACCGGACTTTCCGAAACTTTCACCGCATCATCGGACACAACCATTTCACTCGTTCCGTCTTCATAATCAATCTTTATCTGAAATAACACAGAATGTTCGGCTTTAAACTTCCTGCTTCTCGGTTTAAAGTTCGCGCTGTCATACCAGCCGTCCCCCACCAGCATTCCTATGACATTTTTCCCTCTCTCAAAAACGGAGTCACATCATAAGTCTGGTAGCACAGATATTTAGAATAGACGGTAAATTCCGGAGCAAACTCTCTGTCGTCCGGACGTATTCCGTTCACGCTGAGCTGATATGCTCCGTGGCATGTGGCATAGACGCGTGCCCGTTTTACACCGTCTCGTGCATCAAATTCTTTGCGAAAATATTCTGCCGGGTTCTGCCCGCCGGTTCCGGGTTTTACCTTTTTCATCGGAAACGGAGATTTCACCCACTCGGCCGTCCATTCTTTCTTCATAAATCCTGTCTCAAAGGATGAGGATGCCGCCGCCTTTTCTCCGTTATTAACTGTCACTTCCACTGTCCAGTTGTAGTCACTGAGACTTTTCAATGGTTTCCCGTTGTAACTCTACAAAAGTGCTTTTATCACTTTCTATCACCCCGGAATCCCACACTACTTCTCCCAGACTTGTCACTGTAATATGATAGGATGTCTGCATCACATTCTTTTTTGCTACTGATGATCACCCATGAAAAATAAGGTACTTCGTCCACGCATGGTCTGTATTGACTGTTTACCTTAAGTCTTGTAAGCTCCATAGCAACCCTCCTGATTAGAATTTTGCCAGTGCTTTATCCAACATTTGTGCCTCGTCTGGTTTGATTTCTCCTGCGAATGTTTTCGCGACATCTCTAAGCGAAAGCCCATATGCAATATCGGGGATCATATCTACTTCCACCATTTGAGAAAGAAACGCGCGGATATCCGGATGGTTCAGCAGTTCTTCCATTGTCGAGTCTATGCTATATCTCTTTTTTAATGGTTCTGATGCTTCATATACAACTTCATATTCTCCGGCTTTCACATGGCAAATTCCGTTTTCCACAGCTTCAAATAATGGATTTTTTCTATATCCTCATATATGCATTCTGGTGCATAAGGGAGAACCACTTCTGCCTTGCCTCCAAACGGAACTGTAACAGTGATGGTGATTTTATTCCCCTCTAATATCTCCCAGCCGCACTGATAGCATCCGGTTGCCGAATCATAAACAGCTTTTACATATTTCAGTTCGCTATTTACTTTTGGACTGATTCGCATCACCTTGCCTCCCGGGCTCTGTTCCATCACATCAATTCCAGCTGCATGGCGGAAGATCCACTCCAATATAGCTCCGTACGAATAATGATTCAGACTGTTCATCCCCGTGCTGGAGACATGTCCGCTCTCATCCAGTGAATTCCAACGTTCCCACACCGTCGTTGCTCCCAGCTTCACTTCATGGAGCCAGCCCGGGTATTCCTTATTCAGAAGCAGCCGGTATGCCGCGTCTGTCATTCCATGATCAGTCAGGACATTGCACAAAAGCGGTGTTCCTACAAACCCGGTATTTAATTTATTTTTATTTTTTATCCCGAAGAAGTTTTTTCAGCATCTCCCTTTGTCAGCTCTTCATTTTCAGACAGATGATATTTCAGTGCAAGAATAAGCCCTGTCTGCGTCTTCACCGCACATCTGCCTGTAGCAGTAAAATATTCTTCTTTCACGACCTGCCACTGACGGTCTGCGATTTCCTGATATTCCTGTCTCGTTTCTTCCAGTCCAAGCACCTCTGCTGCTTTTGCAACAATCTGTGCACTTGCCGCGTAGTAGATGTCTGCAATGTATGCTTCATCAGTCGCTCCATACACACTGTTCGCGGCGGCGCCTGTACGGTCAAGAGCAAGCCAGTCCCCATAATGGAAGATCTGTCTCCATCCGTGATGATCTCCGTCAATCCTGCGAATATAATCAACCCATGCCTTCATGCTCTCAATCTGGCTTTCCAGGATTGTTTTGTCCCCGCTGAACAGATATACGTTCCAGGGAATGATACACGCAGCGTCTCCCCATGCGCAGGAACATTTTTGTCGGTCCGAATGTGGGGACAATCTCTGGAACCATTCCGCCCGCCAGAAGCTGTTCCTGATACAGGTCGTATAAATATTTTCGGTAAAACGCATAGGTATCAGCCAGATAGCTTGCAGTCGCGGAAAATACCTGTGTATCTCCTGTCCAGCCCATCCTCTCATCTCTTTGGGGACAGTCTGTAGGCACATCCAGGAAGTTTCCCTTTCATCCCCCATTCGATATTGGAGATCAATTTGTTCACAAGATCATTCCCTGTCTCAATTGTCCCGATGCTCTCATAATCACTGTAAAGAACAAGCGCCGTAAAATCCTCACACGAAAGGTCCCTAACCCCGGTCACTTTCACATATCGATAACCATAATATGTAAAATGGGGAGTGATCACCTTTTCTGTACCATCAGAAACATAAATGTACTCGAAAGTGCAGTTCTTAAATTCTCGTTATAGAAACATCCGTCCTGAAGCACCTCTCCCGTCTGAATCCTGATAGTTGGTCCCCGCCGGCTCATGTACACGCAGCCGGAAGATCCCTGCGATCTCCTGCCCCAGATCAAATACATCTTCTCCAGCAGGCGTATGGATCAGTTCTGCCGGCTTCATCTCCTCCTGTACCTTAACCGGAAGAGATAACCGTTCCATAAGCCGGCCTTTCGGAACCTTTGCGATCCGCGCAGGAGACTCCTCTGCCGGTGGCAGCGTATCATCTCTGCTCTCACCGTCATAGATATTGGAAAACCACAAATTGCTTCTTGTAACTGACCAGGTTTCATCAGAACTGATTACATCTTTCGTTCCGTCTTTGTACTCTATGTGAATCTCCGCAATCAGCTTCCACTCGTCACCGTAATATGCTTCCCGCTCCGGATCATTGAAACCGAACCTGCCTTTATACCAACCATTTCCGAGAAGAACAGACAGCACACCGCCTTGTTCTGCCTGTTTCGTGATGTCATACGTCTGATACTGGATCCACTGGTCATAATTATTGCAGTACGGAGTCAGATACTCATCACCGATTTTCTTATGATTTTCTTTATTTTCCCCAAGAAAATATGCCTCATACAATCCCAGGCCGCAAATGTACAGTCTTGCGCTTTTTTCACTTCTTTTGCCGGACGAATTCTCTTTGAGAAAATCGGATGCCGTTCCTGACTGCTGTCACAAGTAATCCATCTTCCAGTCCATGGTTCATCCATTTTGGCGGTCTCAAAAAACTGTACATCTGATTCGATTACTTCATCTACATCTGTTGTCACAATAACTTTCCAGTAATATCTTGTATACGGCTGCGGTTCAAATTCCACTCTTGTAGAGAGGCTGTCCAACTCTGTTTCACCTGTATCGTAACAGATATCTGTAAAGGTTTTGTTCTTGCTGATTACAATCCTTGCATATTTCTGTTCGTGTCCTCTGCATCCTTTCACTTTCCATGAAAATACCAACGGTTTCAGATAAAAACCCTAAAGGGTTTGTGATATGATTTGTTTTTGCTGCATAAATCTTTCCCATGCTGATACTCCTTCTCTATCATTCATTCTTATTCACTTATACCCGCTTTTTGACCGTTTCTCCCTCATCAGACATATCTGCTCATTCAATTTTTCCTTGGTAATAGGATAACCTTTTGAGAAGATCACAATGGCCACCACATTTACGATTGCCGGCAATATTAGCACACAGAGGACGATCACATTAATCACATCGTCATTCTGTACTGCCGCCTTACTGTCAAATCCTGCTAACTGCAGCAGATACCCCGGAATCGCACCACCGATTCCCATTGCACACTTGGAGACAAAGCTGGAAAGAGATGCGACAGCACCTTCTGCCCTAATTCCCATAGACACTTCGATATAATCTGTATTATCTGCCTGTATTCCATAATTAAGAGGTGCTGCAAAGCCAGCTCCTATTCCTGCAATCAATACAGAGACAATAAGAAGGGGAATGTTCCTCACATCCAACAGACGGATGATTGGTGCCAGTCCTGCAAAAGTGCAAGTCCAATCGCATACATTTTCTTCTTTCCAAACCTTCCAATCAGATTACCAATGACCATTGTAGCCGGAAAAACAGTAACACATGTAATAAGCGTAATAATAGACGCCAACGTCAGATCTTCAAAAATATATGTATAAAAGTATGTATTTGCTGCATTCACGATATTGCTTCCAATCGAATATAACAGTACAGCAAGGAATGTAATGTACACCGGCTTCTGACTGAGAATCTTGAATAATTCTTTTTACAGAATAGCTGTTCTCCATCTGTGGTTTTACACGTTCTTTTACTCCCATGGTTCCTATAATAGAGAAGAAAAAAAATCACTGCTGTCATGATCAGAACAAGATTAATATATCCCTGTTTGTTAGAAGTATCTCCAAGAATAAGTGGAGCTGCCACACCGATTACAAGCGCCCCCGATCACGTATGCAAGCCCTTTGATTGAACTTAAGCTGTTCCTTTCTTTCATATCTTCTGTCATAACCGGCAGAAGACTGTTCAGCGAAATATCCATGACTGGGAACAACACACCAAGCAGAATATACGATACATATGCGATTGCCAGTTTCCCCGATGTTGATAACATAGGTCCAAACCAAAGTAGAAGGAAATTGGCGCTACACAGAATTGTTCCCAGAATCAATGTCGGTCGGAAATGTCCCATCTTTCTGGTCGGAAGATGGTCAATCATAAATCCAACTAACGGATCGTTAATGGCATCTAGAAAGCGTGCGATCAGGAACAGTGTCGCACATGCAGCAGGACTCAAGCCGCATATATTGGTATAAAAAATTAGTAAATATCCGTTGATCAGTGTCATAACCGGAATGTTTCCAAAGTTTGCCATTGCAAATGACAGCTTTTCTCTCATTTTTATCTTATCTTGATTCATATTTTATTCTCACTTTCCCTCTTCAGCACACAGAGCATTTAACTCCACGATCATCTGCTCGATCGCTTCGCCCGGAATAACGCTTAAAAATGTTTTTCAGTGGCATCTGCGCAATAATTTCCGGAGTCACAAGCTGTACCTCCCCATCTTCTTTCTTAGGTTCTTCTCCCTGTGATATCCCCTCAAGATACTCCATCATTTTCCCTGCTGTCTTCGGGTGGTTCATCAATTCCCCCATTGTAGTGGTCATATCCACAGTGAACGGCAGCAGCACATCAGTGGTAAATGTAAGTTCTGCAGCCTCTCTGATCTCATCGCTGGCATGCCCGATCTGGATCTCATATGTACCTGACGGAGTGTACCAGTCGTGAATCTTTGTCTCGTAGTAAGCAAAATCTCTCGCGCAAAGTTCCATTGTAACCATCTTCTTCTCACCCGGATTCAGAAATACTTTCGCAAACCCTTTTAGTTCTTTCACTGCTCTTGGCACCGTGCTGTCCTTGTCGCTGACATAGAGTTGAACCACTTCACTTCCTGCCCTCTTCCCTGTATTCTCCACATCAATGCTCACCTTCAGAATATCTCCATCTTTCATTTCCGCAGAAGAGAGTTTCATATTGCTGTAGCTGAATTCCGTATATGACAGTCCATGGCCGAATGCCCAGCGTACCGGTACTTTCTTCTCATCATAGTAACGGTATCCGACAAAGATATCTTCTCCATAGAGAACAGTCCTGCCATCTCCAGGGAAATTCAGGTAACTCGGGTTGTCTTCCAGACGATATGGGAACGTCTCCGCCAGACGTCCTCCTGGATTTGCCTCCCCAAATAACAGCCGGTCGCTGGCCTCCCCAATGCCTTCTCCTCCCAGATACATCTCCAGAATGGCATTTACAGACTCCGCCCATGGAGTTTCTACGGGACTTCCGTTATGTAGAACCACTACCACATTTTTTCTGTATCTCAGCCACAGCCTCTATAAGGCGATTCTGACACTTTGGCAGTTCCATGGATGTTCTGTCATATCCTTCCGACTCAAAGCTGTCCGGCAGTCCGGCAAAGATTACAACTACATCTGCGCCCGCTGCCGCTTCACATGCCTGTTTCAGCTCCTCTTCTGTCATCTCGTCACGCTCTGACGAGAAGCCTTTCACGTACTCCACTGCCCTGCCTTTTCTCACCGCAGTTTCCAGAGCCGACACTACGCTGTCCGTATTGATGTGACTCGATCCCCCGCCCTGGTATCGCGGTTTCTTTGCAAATTCCCCGATATAGACTACTTTCTGTTCTTTTTTCAGCGGCAGCACTCCCCCTGTTTTCCAGAAGTACGGCGCACTCTGTTTCGATATCTGCCGCTGCTTTGTGATCCTTTTCCCTGTCAAATACAGTCTCCGCTTTCCTGTTATCTGTGTAGGAGAAGACTACTTTCAGTATGCGTTCCACCGTTCTGTCAAGAATTTCTTCCTCCAGTTCTCCATTCTCCACTGCCTGAATAATCTTTCTTGTATTATATCCTCCTGATCCCGGCATCTCCAAGTCAAGACCGGCTTTCAGTCCTTTCACCCGGTCATTTACAGCTCCCCAGTCACTGACCACATATCCTTCAAATCCCCACTCATCCCGCAGGATATCTGTCAGAAGTTTCTTATTCTCTGAAGAAAATACTCCGTTGATCTTATTGTAGCTGCACATCACAGTCTTTGGATACGCTTTCTTCACCGCCTCCTCAAAAGCCGGCAGATAAATTTCCCGGAAAGCCCGTTCCGATACTTCCGACGATATCTGCATACGGTCTGTTTCCTGATTATTCGCGGCGAAGTGTTTCATACTGGTTCCGATGCCTTTCGACTGTACGCCCCGGATATATGCTGACGCCATCTTTCCTGTCAGATATGGATCTTCGGACATATATTCAAAATTCCTTCCGCAGAGAGGACTGCGTTTGATATTAACTGCAGGGCCGAGGAGCATGCCCACGTTCTCAGCCTGACACTCGTCCCCAAGGATCTGTCCCATACATTCCATCAGTTCCACGTCAAAGCTGGATGCCGTGGCGCAGGCTGCCGGAAAGCAGACTGCATTCACACTTTATTTTCAGGCCGAGATGATCTGCCGCGCCTTCCTGTTTGCGCAAGCCGTGCGGGCCGTCTGTCATCATAACGGAAGGAATCCCTAACCTTTCGATTCCCATCGTGTTCCAGAAATCCGCTCCCGAACATAGTCCTGCTTTTTTTCCTCCAGTGTCATCTGTCTGATCAATTCTTTCAGGTTGCTGCTCATTATGAAATCCTCCTTAAATAAATTCTTATCTGTTCCTATCTGTGGGCTTCCCAGAAGATGACTGCTTCCTGAAGCCAGTTTTTCACTTTTTGTTTCATTTCCTATTCCAAATCCATGTCCCAGTCCGTCAACGATTCTGACCGACACATTTTCTTTGCCCAGTACCTTCTCTAATTCCGGCAGTTTATCTTCCACATTTGCAAAACCGAACTCATCATCCCGCCCTACGATAGAAAATACCGCCAGTCCCTTGTCCTCCGGCAAAGCTTTGATATCCCAGTCCAGACCATACATAGGGAAGATCACCTTCGGTCTTGGCAGATGATTCTTGTGGCAGCAGTCCTCATAATTGGCAAATGAATACGCCGTGGTCATAAGTCCTCCTGCTGAAAAACCAAAGATGGCATAATCATCCATGTTTACAGAAAACTGTTTTTGATGCTCCGTCAGATATCGGATCACTTGTGTCAGTTCCCTCGCGGCAGCCTGTCCCTGCTTTTACCTGTTCTGTCTCACCCAACTGTCTGCCGACCGGATAGCTTACGACGAAAACAGAATATCCCATTTTATGCAGCTTCATCGCCACAGGATACCCCTCGCAATCAGTTACATTACTGATAAATCCGCCTCCCGGAACTACAATGGCAAGTGGTTTTCCCTGTTGTCCCTGATAAAACATTCCCGTCAGATGTGACCTGTACGGATGACCCTTCACTGCTTCCGCAGGATACAGATCCGACACCAGCCTTGCCTGACCTTTCTCAACAAGTCCGGTTAGATAATTGAAAGATTCCAAGGCTGCATCCAATTGTTTCCTCACGGCCCTGCGCCTTAAAAAGAAATCCTTATACTTTATAGGCGCAATGGCTTTCAGCACGTTGTCCTCCACATTGAAAAAAACATATGTTTAAAACCGCCGAATACCGGATGCTGCATGAAAAATCCAACTTTGTCCTCCCCGTTCCCGGACGGAAATGTCCGTTTTCATCGTAATAGCTGCTTTCCTTTATTTTTGGAAATCCGCAGATGCCAAGAAGTGCCGGTAAAAACATGGCACTTTTTTTGTAGACATATAATGTCGCACCGATTACAAATAATAAAACAATCACCACTACTGCAAAAAAATATCTTCATCCTAACCTATACCTCCTTTTCTTACTGATATCTTACATTATACAGACTAAAATTACATCAACGAAACATAAGTGATTTACCGACCAAACTTAATAAATATCCGAGATTACTCTGTACACCTTTGCCCCCAATATGGTATATTTTAGACAGGTTAAATAAACTGCTGATGACTATAATCACCAGTTCATTCATATCTCGAAAAGGAGAGATTATATATGATGACATTATCTGCATTGAATCAATTTCTGAAGCAACACACTCCCGAAGAAACCCAGCGTCTGAACGGTGTAAAGAAAGATTATTCACAATTTCCTGTTGCCAAAGGTAAGTTTGATACACCCTGTTACCGTTTTGATACGAACCTTGAAGATCTGCGTTCTTTATTTCTTTCAAAGAAAGTTCTTCCGAGTTATTACAACTTCGCTGTTGTAAAACAGGATCGTTTTGAAAACGTACCTCTGCATATCCATGAGTGGCTGGAGTTGAGTTATATTTATTCTGGTTCCTGCACAATGACGATAAATAAGACTACATTCAGGCTAAAAGCCGGGCAGATGGTTCTGATCAGCCAGAATGCACCTCATTCTGTCAAAAGATGTTCAGAAAATGATATTATCATCAATTTTCTGCTGACGCGCGAATATCTGAACGGTACTTTTTTTTTTGAACGCCTGTCTCAGGGATAATTACCTTACACACTTTTTCATTGAGGCTCTGAACACCACGATGCAGGAAAGCAGGTATATTGTCTTTTCCCCGGAACAAAAACAAAACCGGCTGGCAGATCTTGCCAACCAGTTTCTCTGTGAATTTTATTCTCCGTCCGTAACATCCGGACCTTTTTTAGACAGTCTTTTTACGCTGATTACCTGCGAGATGATCAATCTGTTCCAGCACGGTATGGTTCTAGATCACGCCTCTGTGGATCAGATTTATACCATACTCCGATATATCGAAACAAACTTTGCGGACTGTACCCTTTCTTCTACAGCTGAGTTTTTTAATATGCACCCAAACTATCTCTCTGCCTACATACGCCAGCATACCGGAACCACTTACAAAGAGCTGGTCCAGACACACCGGCTCTCTCAGGCGGCAAAATTGTTAAGGAGCACCGCACTTTCCACAAATGATATCAGCCTTGCCGTCGGATATCAGAATACCAGCTTTTTCTTTCAGCTGTTCCGCAAGAAATACGGATGTACGCCTATGGAATATCGAAACATGCTTCATGCTTCTGATACGCCAAATATGTGATATGTACATTATTTGTCATATAGAAACTTTTCCGGTAAAGTTACTTTAAAATCTTTCGCCAAATCTCTGAAATTCTGAGGTGAGATTGTCTGTCTTTTATCCGGTCTCATGGACAGCATCTTTACAAGGATTTCCGCGGATTTCTCTACGGTGTGCATTAATCCGAATGTAAGATCAAAGTCTTCCCCTGAGCAGAACATGCCGTGATGCGCCCAGATTGCCACATCATATTCTTTCATCAGGGCACTTGTCGCCACTGCGATCTCACGGCCGCCCGGCACCATCCATCCTACTACACCGATTCCGGAAGGAAATACAACCGGGCACTCGGTCGCCATCTCCCAGAGTTCTCTAGTAAATACTTTATCCTCCAACGTCAGTACAAATGTCAGTGCGATCACATTCGTGGTATGTGCATGATAAACATTGGTAACGCCTTTTTTCACTTCATGGTTCATCAGGTGGCTCGGCAGCTCACTGGTCAGTCCGCCTCCGTTTACCAGCAACTGCTGCAAGAGTAAGTAGATAAAAGCTGTCATCTTCAACCTTTGTATCTTTAACCTCCTGCCTCACAGTGCCAACCTTATAGAATTTTCCTTCATACTCAAGTACATCACCGAAAAGTGCCGGAGTTGTTGTAATCTCTTTAACACCTGTGACAAATACCTGAGAAATTGTTTTCATCATTGACCAGCCCAGCCGGCATCTGCCTTTCGTCTGTGTCCTGCAATCACTTCATAACCTTCTCCGTCAGGATTCGGTCTTACAAGCAAAAGGTACAATCACACCCTCATCTTCAATACTTTTCATAAGGGCACACAGCTCTATGTCCTGCTGCACATGAAAAGGATGGTTCTTAAAGTCCTTTAACTCGCTTATTCTGATACTCTTTATCTCTTCCATTACAACCTCCGTTCTTCCCGGTAGAATAACTTCTACTCAGTTACGTCAATGTTATCTGCAAACAGAAAAAAAGACCGCTCATCTCCAATTACTTGAAAATGAACGGTCTTTCACGCTTCGTATTCTGTTAAATAACTTCAAAATGTTAATTGTACTTTTATGTGTTCCCACACCCCACATCCAAAACGACCGAGACATTTACTCCGTCTGAAATCGCCTTTTTGTAGGTTTTTCTATCACTCTGCGAGAACATCATATGCCTCTCAAAGTGCCGGAAGTCGAGAAGTTTTACAAACTTCCCGACTCGCGGGCAGTCGTCGAATTCCGCATAAACACTAGCTTTACAGCCAGTTGTTTCTTCGGAACTCTCCTCGTTGCCTTCGCGCAAATCAATGATTCTTACATATCGACCCGATGTAGTGCAACCACGCACTCTATATGTTTCGTCCATGGGAACATATCGACCGGCTGGCACTCCTGTGCCCGATAGCCATGCTTTGTGAGATACAAAAGATCCCGCGCCAGCGTCTCCGGATTACAGGAAACGTAGACGACACGCTTCGGTGCCAGCGTCACCACAGAGGAGAGAAACGCCTCGTCACTTCCGGCGCGCGGCGGATCCATGAATACGACATCCACCTCGTCTGCCCCGTTCTTCTCTCCGGTCTTCGCATCCGCACGGTATTCTGCCATCTCCACCATGAACTGTCCCGCATCCGCGTTGTAAAAATCGATATTTTTTTGACGTTGTTACACTTCGCATTTTTTACCGCATCGCGCACCGCATCACGGTTTAACTCCACACCGATCACTTTCTTCGCAGACTTTGCGGCAATAATGCCGATCGTTCCGGTGCCGCAGTACGCATCCACAACCGTCTCATTTCCGGTCAACGCCGCATATGCAATGGCTTTTCCGTAGAGAAGCTCCGTCTGCACCGGATTGACCTGATAGAAGGACTTCGGCGAAATACGGAACGTACAGCCGCAGAGTGTGTCCTCAATATAGCCTTTTCCCGTAGATGACGCTCTCCTTATCCCCAAGCACCATGCTTGTGCGCTTATCATTTACATTGATGGTCACCGTGGAAATCTCCGGGTGCAGCTTGCGAAGCGCTTTTACAAAGTTATTCTTCGACGGCAGCACCGGCGAGCCAAGCACCAGAACAACCATTACCTCACCACTGTGGAATCCACGCCGCACCAGCACATGGCGCAGCAGACCGTAACCGGTGTCCTCATCGTATGTCTTTATTTTAAAAAGAATGCAAAAGCCCCGGATGTCGCGGATGATCGCACTGGATAGTTCATCCTCGATCTGACAGGCATCGATATTGATGACCTCATGCGTTCCCGCTTTGTATACACCCGAAATGATCCCACCCGGTGCCGGCTTTGCCGCTAATCTTCCGTTTTTGCCGTTTCCCTGCTTTCCATTTGCAGCTTTACCGTTTCCACGGGCTCCGGGACGGCTGCCACGCTTTTTTCAATATCAAACACGGCGTGCACCTTGTTCCCGGTAATGATACGGCTCGTCCATCCCCAGAATCGGCAGCACTTTGCAAAAGTTTCCGACCTGCTTCTGCACATATGCCTGTTTCTCTTTGAGCTGCTTCTCATATGGCATGCCCTGATAGTCGCATCCACCGCATTTCTTCGCGTAAGGACATACCGCATCTGCGCGCTCCGCCGGCTTTATCGGTTTTTCCGCTTTTGCCGGTCTTGTCGCCTTTATCGGTTTTTCCGCATTTGCCGGTCTTGTCGCCTTTATCGGTTTTTTCCGCTTTCGCCGGTCTTGCAGTCTTTTCCACTTTCGACATTTTTTTCCTGCGTTCCCCGCCGTTCTTCTTTTTCTTCTTATTTATCTGCATTTTCTTTTTCATATCTGCTCACTCCTGTGGTTCTTCCAATGTCACAAAGACCGGTTCGTGCTCCAGCGCCGGAACAATTTTTTTCCCCACATGTCTTTCTGCCTTATGCGAAGGCTGGACGTGTTGATGCACGGATGGCACCCGATATAGTCACCCTCCAGCACATCCCGGTCCACCAGAAGCCGGACACGGTGTTCCCTGTCGTTCATCAGGCCAAGCACGCTAACCGACCCGGGCGTGATGTCTAAAAGCTCCTCCATATAAGTCTCTTTTGCAAAAAGACAGGCGTGACGAATGGATCTGTGCCGACAGATCCTTTGTCTTGAACTTCTTATCTCCCGGTATCATCAGCAGGTAAAATGTTGTCTCCTGCCGGTTGCACAGAAACAGATTCTTGCAGATCATTGCGCCGAGCGCTTCATCGATCTCCGCGCACACGTCCATCGTCATTGCCGCCTCATGATCAATCCGCTCATATTCGATATTCAGTTTGTCCAGAAAATCGTACGTCCGGACTTCTTTTTCCAGACGTCCCGCGCAGTCGGCAGGACGTCCCTTCTCTAATTTTAACATATGCTTACCTCGCTTTTTTCATCATACAGCAGGAATGATCGCTTGAAAAGCTTTCTTTTTCGATGCAAAAAGGACTGTCAAAAGAAACAGCAGTAAAATGGCACCAAGCAGCAGCAACACCGTCTTTAACCCCCACCGGTCCGCCAGCGCTCCTGCGAGCGGGGAACAGCACAATCATGGCAATGGAAAAACACATGCTGTCGACCGAGATTAAGGTTGCCCTCTGTTCGGACGGAATCAATGCGTTCAGGGGAGTCCGACTGGATCGGATACAATGCCGCGTTCGCAAATCCGGCACACATAAGGGCCGCTGCAGCCACGCCCGCCTTCCCTGATCCGTAGCAGAGAATTGCCGCCGCAATGATAACCGTCTCCGGTATCAGGCACCTTTTCCCCAAACCGCCGGTACATTTTTTCGCTGGCGAGCGCACCAAGGCAGGACGCGCCGCCCACGAGCAGCATAATGACGCTGATCTGCACTTTATTGTAGCCGAAATCCGCGAAATATTGCTGGCTGTAGAAAAACAGCAGCGTGTGCGCCGCAAAAACGACAGAATAGAAGCCGATGATTTTTCCGATTTTGGCATCCTTTTGCAGGATACATGCACTGACTGCAAAATGATGCTTCACGGTCTCCCAGATCGTTCTCTGTGCCGGAGTTCCTTCCGCCGGCGCATCTTTTTGCGCTCCCGCCTGCCGTATCAGCTGCCTTGCCGCACTGCGGCGGCTCCGCCATCCCCAGTACAGGCAGCAATGCCAGCACCGCAATCACAACACATGCCGCATAGCACCAGAAGTAGGAGAGTTCTGCCAGCACACCGCCTGCGACCGTTGCAAGCCCCTGCGCCACTTCGATCAACACATTGAGTCTTCCATAGACACCCATGTAGTGTTCTTCCTGCCCCAGGCACTTCATGCTGTCATATACAAGCGCTTCCTCCGAGCCGGAGTTTAAATTATTTCCAAGTGCCTGTACGGCAAAGCTTACCGCAAACCACCCGAAACTTTTTGAGAACAGCATGATCACGCAGGAAACCGCGATGCAGAGGTTGCTCAAAACCATGCAGCGTTTTCTGCCCCACAGATCGGCTGCCGCCCCGGAAGGAATCTCACACACGATGCTTGTCGCATGGTATATTCCCTCTAAGAGTCCGATCTGTGCCAGGTGCAGCCCGCAATATGCGAGATACAACACCCAGATCGAGCTTTGCATGTTCATATTGGAAAGAAACGTATGGACATAGTCCAGTCCAACATTTCTCTTAAGTCGAAGATTCTGTTTTTCGTTCATCTGTAATTCCTCTTTTCATTTTATTTTTATCAATAAACTGAAAAAAAAACAGCCCGATCCCACACCATTGTGAGATCAAACTGTTTCGGAATTACTGCCGCATTTTTCTTATGTACAGAAACGCTAAACCTTCTTAAAAAAAGGGCGCAGTAATCCCGTACACGCGAAAAATACATGTTTTTGACAATGCACTGCTGCTGCAGACCGGTGTATAACCCAGACCGTTCATCCTGCGTCCTCCTTTCTTTTTCATCAAAATCTAGTTCAGTATACGTCAATTTCTATCTGCTTGTCAATCCCCCTCACTGACTGCCTCACGCCCCGCACTGACCGTCTTATGACATCCGCATTGACCTCTTCCTCGTGCCTGCGCCGACCATCTCATGACATCCGCGCTGACCGTCTCATGACATCCGCATTGACCTCTTATGACGCTCCCTGCGTGCAATTTGCCGCATCAATCGCGATTACAAGCATCAGTCCGTCGAGTTCGTCCGCCGGATCATTGATATCGATGGCGTAGGTATCACCCCAGGATAGCAGCTGCTTTGAAATGTGGATGATGGAACTGCAGCCATTGTATACATCATAATCCCAGCCCAAAAAATCACCCTCCACGCGCCATCCGTTATAATCGATCTCGTATTTCGTACAAAACAGTGTGAACTGTTTCTGGATCTCGCCTTTTACTATTCCACCAACCTCGATCTCAAACGCAGGAAGAAACGTCAACAGCTTCTGATGGATTACTCCAATTTCCTGCCTGTTGCAATCGTACACATGAAGCTGATGCCCCAACGACAGGAATTCCGCCTTCACAAAATACTTTGGTTTTCCCTCCTCGTCATACACGTCATAGGAATCTGTCCATGAAAACACTCTCTGTTTGATCAATAACCGCATATTTTCCTATCCTCTCCATACCATGACCGGCGTATACATCAGTGCTATGCCGAACAATATCAACATGATACTTTTTAAAATCCTGCCAATTCCACGCGTCTCTCCCTTTGCAAAAGCCGCAATCTGCAGCGCTCCCGCCACAATGGCAGCCACGCCGACCGGCTCCCCTAGAAGGATGGTAAACAACAGTGCTTTTTCAAAAACAAGCGCTAGGGCGAGTGCAAGAAACCAGCCCCCGATGCCAAGTGTGACTGCCCGGTCGCGCGTCCACCTGGTAAAGGACAGAATAACAATGACGATCCCCAGTCCGCCCAGCATCATCTCTCCAAGCAGATTCTCCATCTATGTCTTTCCTCCGCAAAATTTGTGATGTATCTCTTTCTTATGTATTATGTGGCATTTTTCTCTATGAAACAATGTGTAATTTGACATTTTTTTCATTTAGAACAGCAATTCCAAAATAAGGAAATAGGCTGTAGCAACTATGGTTATAGCCAATAACTTTTTTTCTTATGCTTTTTCAATTCACACTGCCCGTTTGCTATTTCATATAAGAGCGAGCCTGTTCCTCTGTGAAATTTTCATTTACCATATTTTTGACACAGATATCCAGCAACTCATCCATGTTATGATAGGTATACGTTCCGTCGGCATAACACCACTTGCTGTAGTCCTCGTTTAGCGTGCCGTCATTGTTCCGTCCTATGATGGAATCACCCATGCCATTTACAACGATTTGTAACTTGTGTTACTCGGCTCGCAGCCAGTCTGCAATATTTAAAAACAAAAACCAGTCAGATCTTAAATTGCCCGATAATCTGCTCAAGTTCATCGACAATCTCCTTGTTGTCCATAACAGCATCCACGATTTTCTGAAACTCGCCGTGGATTTCTGACATATACTCAGAATTTTTTTTACTACATCTTCTTTTTGGGAGTCAAAATCGCTCATAATATCTGTTACATAAGAATTGATCCGCGCCATGCTCTGCTGCAGTTCATTCATGTATCCTTCAAAGGCAAGCATCTGTTCCCGGAAGCTGTCGGCATCACTCGCATACTCTTTTTCCTGTATGCACCAGAACGTCATAGTCTGAAATGACGTTCGTCTTTACAAAATTGAGAAGTTCAAACGAAGCTTCCGTAAGACTGTCCACGATATTTACAATAAAAGTGTTGATCTTCTGGATCTCCGCCGCTGTCCTGGAGGACTCTTCCGCAAGATTTGATATCTCGTTTGCTACTACTGCAAAGCCCTTTCCACTTTCTCCCGCCCTTGCTGCCTCTATGCTGGCATTTAAAGCAAGAAGATTGGTCTGATCCGCAACACTCAGGATCTGTCCGGTCAGCTTTTGAACTTTCTCAACTTCCTTTGACTCTTCAATCTTATCTTCCAGCGTCCTGCCAATACGCACGATTGTCTCCTGCATACGTTCCTTCGCCTGTATTGCGTCTTTCTCCAGATTTTTCGCCTTTACACCAATCTCGCCAATATATTCTGCCTGGGCTTTTGTCTCCCCCGATGACTGAGGTCATCCGTTCGTCGTTGTTCTTTGCGTCCTCCGCGATCTTGTGAACCATCTCGCTCATTTCAAGGACGTTGTCTTCCATCACGCTCATGGTGGCATTTACCTTTGATACCGCATCCGTGGACGCGGTAACGATATTGTTCACATGCTCGGAATTGCCAGCCAGCTTATATTCACATTCGCTGATCTTCTTAATGATCTCGCGCAGATTCTCCAGAAATACATTCAGACTTCCTGCTATATTTCCAACCTCATCCGAAGATCTTACCGTTATCTTCTGGGTAAGATCGCCCTCTTTTCTGGGCAAGCTCACTCATTTTACCTGCGATTGCGCTCACGCTTCTTGACAGCACCCCGCTTATGACAAGCGAGAGCACCACCGCAATTGCCAGTCCGGCAAGTTCAATGAACATAAACTTCCTGATCAGGGCACTCTGCTGAAGTCGTATCTCTGTCACGGAGCAGTCTACACCTACGATGCCAACGATATCACCAGCGCTGTTGTACACCGGAGCAAATGCGCTATAAAAGTCGCCCCACTCGTCAGAAGTCATCTCGCTGTCTACGGTGACATTTCCATCGAATGCTTCCGCGATTTCGTCATAAATCTCGTATGCTTCTCCGATCGCCGCGCCCTCCTCGGTATCGGCATCTACAATAAACTCCAGCGTATCCCCGTTCATCCGCATCGTATAGATATACTTGATCTCATCCCCGCACAAAAAACTCCTGCAGCTGACTAAGGATTTCCTCATAATCCGCAGATCCCTCGTCACCTGCCTGCAGCTGCTCCAGCAGATCCCCATCGATTCTCTGTGCTGCGATTTTGGCAGAACTTTTCCTGCGTTCTGCTTGCATTGCTCAAGCAGCATCGTTTTTGCCCGATTCATAAGAAACCAGCCGCTGAGATTTGCTACAATCAGCGTACATACAACCATTCCAACTAAGATTTTTGCACGAATGCTTATTTGGATTTTCTTTTGCGTTTTATTCTCCTTCATCCTAAAGTTCCACCCCGCGCAAATGCTTATAACTCCTACAAATATATTATATCCGCTTATAGATGGCTTGACAAGAAAATTAAAGGAGATCCCCTTTTATGGCATAAAAAAAAAGCAATCGAGCTTCCCCGATTGCTTTTTCTTTTTCTGTTCCTGTTTTTCCTGACAAATGTTAGCGTTCATCTAACACTTGAAAAATGATTCATGCATCTGTCTTACATATCGCTCTAAGTAGCAGAGCCTTCAACATTTTACTCTTCTAAGCTTTCCTTCATTCTGCCAAGCAGACCTGATTTTTTTTTCAGCGGCAGCGTAATAATAATGGCAATGAGTGTTCCACCGCAGGTGCTAATCAGGAACGGAACCACAAACGTGAATAACGCCGCTGCTTTATTCCCCATGACAAGATATGCCACCGGATAAGACAGCATTCCGCCAATGATTCCGGTTCCTGCCACCTCGCCGAGATAGGCAAACGGAAGTTTCTTCCCGTACTTATAAAGAAGTCCGCCAAGCAATGCACCGCACATGCTTCCCGGGAATGCCAGCGGGCTTCCCAGACCCAGCAGATTACGGATCAGTGACGCAATAAAAAGCCTGTGCCAGCGCCCACCATGGTCCTACGGTAACGGCGCATAAAACATTTACCAGGTGCTGTACCGGTGCGCATTTGGAACCGAATACCGGGAAGGAAAACAAGCTTCCCACCACTGCTACCGCTGCTAAGATTGCTGTGACCGTCAATTTCTTTAAATTCAGTTTCTTCATTTTTCATCCTCTTTTTCTGTTGTGTGATGCCCCCGCAGCTTTTTTCCACAATCAGGCAGAGAATGACTGTGATCACCATATCCGGCAGTGTATTTCCGACCGGTGTATCCACCTGCATCAATATGCGGTAAATTATAAAACCGGCAAGCCATACCACCAGATTACGCCACTGGAAAGCAGATTTTTTCGGCATCTGCCTTCTTTAAAATGAAATAATCTGCGATCTGTACTGCGATCATCGGAGCAAAAACAGAACCGATCAGATATAAAAAGTTTGTAATGTTATCCATGGGATACACAATCGCTGCAGCCGTTCCGATCACGGTAACAACGATCGCCGCCCATTTTTCCTGAATCTTTGAAGAAATGGAAACACTGGAAACTCCTGCAGAGTAAGCATCCAGAAAGGTGGTTGTAACCGTGGAAAATACAATAATAAGAAGTCCGACAACGCCGAAACCGGTTTTTAACATAATCTGTGCAATGTCATATTCACCGGTAAAAATAGCCGCTCCCATGCCGATCATGTACATAAAAATGCTGACCAGACTGTAGACTAGCACACTGGCAAGTGTTGCTGCAAACGGCTTTTTCTGCTTCTCTTGTATAATCGCTGATAAGCGGCAGCCAGAAAGCGGCATTGCTACCGCAAGCTCTACCGCCGCACCAAACGTCATTGTGTCATCACTTGCTGTAATCAGCATCACAAAATCTGAATTAAAAAAGATTACTTTAAATAGTACCAGTGACAAAATAAAAAGTGCTGTCATGGCAACCGTATTTAGCCTGCCGAGATTGGTCAGCCCAATGAAAATCCAGACAATAATCAGAACACCAATGCCGAGCGCCCACACCCAGTTTCCAATATGTAACACACCATCCGCTGCAAGTGCGCCGTCATAGATCATGATCGCCGTCCATCCAACAAGCTGCAACACATTTAATACGGCAAAAGAAGGCTTCCCTTCTCGCCGAAGCTCATTTTACCGTTTCCATCGCGCTTTTGCGCGCTTTCCCTCCGATCAATCCTGCCGCAAACATCATAAGACCGCCGAGCAGATGTCCGGAGCAGGATTGCTGCCATTGCTTTTCCAAAACCAAGCGGTGCAAAATAAGTACCTGTCAGTATTTCCGCCAGAGATACGCCTGCGCCAAACCAGATTAGTCCGTTTGAAAAAACGGAAGTTCTCTTTTATTCATCCTTTGTACTCTCCTTCGACTGCAAATGCATGGTTCATGGGACCGCTTCCTTTTCAAGGTCAAGCATGGCGGCAAGTGCGCCGGAAATGTAATTTTTGGCATACCTGACGGAAGTTTCTAAATCCCTTCCTTTTGCAAGATTCGATGCAATCGCGGAAGAAAGCGTGCAGCCTGTTCCATGGGTATTGGGATTGTCAATTCTCTTCCCGTGAAACCATACCGGTTCTTTTCCTTTCTGGAAAAGAAGGTCATTAGCATCGTTTAACTGATGTCCGCCCTTTAATAAAACTGCACAGCCTAAGGTGTTACAGATGATTTCTGCTGCTTTTTTCCATATCTGCTTCTGTTTTAATCTCCATTCCGGAAAAAGAACTTCTGCTTCCGGGATATTCGGAGTGATAACAGTTGCAAGGGGCAATAATTTACTTTTCAATGTGCCGATGGCATCCTCGCTGATAAGCCTTGCTCCACTCGTTGCCACCATGACAGGATCTACCACAATATTTTTTGCGTGATACTCTGTCAGTTTCTCCGCAATCGTCTCTATCAGTTCACTGGATGAGACCATTCCGGTCTTTACTGCATCCGGATAAATATCCGTAAAAATACTGTCCAGCTGCTCTGCCAAAAATTTTGGAGTTACTTCCATAATATCTGTTACGCCGGTCGTATTCTGGGCAGTCAAAGCCGTGACCGCACTCATCGCGTATACGCAGTTGGCGGTCATTGTCTTAATATCTGCCTGGATGCCGGCGCCTCCACTGGAATCACTTCCAGCGATTGTTAATGCTGTGTACATAAAATCCTCCTCTGCATTAATTTTATATAGCGACCTAAGGTGGTGCCCCCAATCTGCCGCTGTGATATATCATTTTTCTTACTGCTGCCCTACGGCGCAAAGAACCAAAAAGTGCAGGAATCCAACGCAAAGATTCCTGCACAAAAAAATGCTTGTGACTTATTATCTCCCTACGTTGGCATTATCCAAATCAGGTTCTGGGTTAAAGCATCCGCTTACTCTCAGCCCGCCTGTGCGAGCACCCTTTTTCATTATCCTTATCACTTCGTAATGGTCTGTTTTATAACAGCTTTATTATACACGCCTGTTTTCAAAATGCAAGCTTTTTGTTCTGTGCTTTTCTGAAATTATCACAAATCCAGCTACATAGCCACATCAGATATTTTGCTATTTCCCAGCTCATTTTTAATATTCCGACAAAATCTGTAGTCCCATTACAATAATCCACATATATGCACAGGTCTTCGGAATCATTAATAGTCCTACTTTTGGTTTTGTTTTACTGAATAACGTTACCGGAATATAACAACCAAATGAAATAATAATAGCCGCAGCCATCCTTGCCATATGATATCCATAGGTATTTCCCGAAATTAAATATAAAATAATTATCCCTGTACCAGTAACTGCAAAGACTGTATTTCTGATGATCGACAATTTCATGTTTTCTTCATCTGTGCACCAGTTATTCTGCGGGAACAGACATATCACAATTCTGACAACCGCTGATATCCATACAACAGCTTCAATTACCACCGGTATTTTAAATTCCGGAAATGTAAGCTTCCAGATATACATCAAAATAATATAAAATACTGTCATTGTAACAGACGATACCTGCAGTCCGATTCCCAGCTGCCGCTTTATTTTATCATTACTTCCACGTACTGCCCTGATAATTCTCGGTACCAGATGAAAAGCATCCCCTCCGCAAAGTGTCAATGTTAATATTCCATAAAGAATAAATAACATATTTCCCTTTGAAAATATGAAAAAAAAAGCATTGCAGCAACCAGATCAAAAGTCAAATACGCTGCATCAAATATTGCTTCCATCACATCTGGGATCTGTGGTTTGTAATTGTTTTCTTTCATCGTTAGTCCTGCTCCTTTTTCATCAATCGGCTGTAAAACAAATAATTTCTGGTAAAAATAACTCCTGCTATCATCCAGACAATGCCTGCAATCAACAGTAATGTTTTTTCTTTACACAAAATTTAGTTCTCATTTGCATTCTCCCTGTAGTCTCTCAAATGTTCTTCTGCATTGTTACAGATCTTATCAAATACATTGATACACATATGTATTTCTTCTTCTGTCAACCCGCTTAATACATTTTTTGCGAACTTTTTTTGTGCATTTATTCCGGCTTCCACAATCAACTCTGCCTTGTCTAATAAAACAATTTCAATATGCTTTTTTATTATTTTCGCTTTGTATTCTTTCAATCAGACCTTCATTTTCCAATTTTTTCAGTGAAGTTGATACATGCGATTTTGTTGATTTCCTCACCTTTACAATCTCTGCTGCGGTATTATGCTGTGGATTGTTATGTAAGAACATCAGTATATCATATTCCATCTGTGTTAATCCGTACCGGTCGCATACCTCGCCGGATAACAGTTCATAATATCCTGTAATTGTTTTATGTTTATCCCAGAAATACATCTCAACCCCGCCTACAATCGTTCTATTTAGAACGATTGTAGGGTATTTTTTTCTGCCATGTCAATATTTTTTCTTTAACGTTCCAATATATTCTCCATTATTATATACAAATGGTCCGGCTTCTCCCTCTTCTCCGAAGTATTCCGCTCTTAATGACATGATATTGAGCAATTCATCTACAGTATGCACTTTTGTCGCCTGATAGGGCTGTTCAAAGGCGATCTTTTTCTACAAATAAATAATAGTCACTGTACTTTATCAGTATGCCGGTATGCCCTACGAAAACAACCTCAGAATACGGGTCATATATCACAATACTAAGAAGAGATATCCTGTCACTATTTATTTGAAATCCATGACATTTCCAGCTATCGGAAAACACAGTTTCCGGAGAGCTGCCCTCTGTTACACGCTTTTTCGCCATAGAGTGTAGTAAACATATCCCTATTCTTTTTTATGATTTCATATCTGTCCACGTTATCTATCGCTTCCGTGTCAAACATTAAATATGTGCCTGTATAATTGCCTTCTGTTGACTCCGAGCAAAGCATCGCATCCAGCAAAAGGAACGCTGTCATCCTGCAGTCAGCGTCTGAATAATCATGATTCTGTTCCCAGCCATCCATACATTTTACGATAGCTGCTTTCATCTTCGCAGGATCTGACCAGGCATCCTCCAGCTTTGCATTCTTCCCCGCAGAATCCGCAAAATCGACCACCCACTCCTGAAATAAATCTACATGGGAAGCTCCTGCAGCGTCCAGTTCCTTGCAGATCCCGGTAATGGAAGCCTTCCCGCCCATATAAGTTGCGGCAGGTATCTTCTGTTTCTGTACATTTTCTGCACAGGCTCCCAGTATCGCAGATGCGAGTATAATAACCGCCAGTAATTCAGTCGCTTTTCTGGCCTTATTGTGCCTTTTCAACAGATATTACCTCTCCCTCAAACGGATCTACCTCTGAAATTGTTCCGGTATATCTTACAGTCACAGTATCTCCGTTGCTGACATTCTCCAGTCCTTCCGGCTTTTCCTCAAAAGTAAAGCTATATGGGGTATCATTCTCATCTGTAACGACAAACATGAAATCTTTTATCTCATCAATCGTTCCGGTCACTTCTTTTTTCTTCTGTTGTTCCTTCCTGTTTTCCCTCTTCGCTATTGCTTATTGCAGTATTATCCTGCTTCATCCCGGACTGTCCACAGCCGCCAAATAATCCAGCACAGCACATCACGCAAGCCACAATCATAATTATTTTTTTCTTCATCTTCAATCTACCTCATTTCTTATTATTCGTACTCTGTGAATACTTTTCAAAAGATTACCTTAGTCTTTCATTAATGTAAATAGTATGATTCCAAAATTAAAGAAATATTCATTTTTTGCCGCCTGTAGCCGAGTTTTCAATATCATGGAAAGTGCATTTATAAATACCTTTTCCCCATAAGCCTGCCACCCGCTTCCCGCTATCTGGGCACGTTCAGGCCTTGCACCCGTTAGAGCACCCATGGCGCACAAACTAAAAAAAAGAACCGATTTCTCGATTCCTTTTTTCAGTTCCTGCTGATTTCTTTACAAATTCAATTTTTCTTTTTTGCATTATCTACAACTGGAATTTATTTAATGACCTTTCATTTTATGACAGGCAGAATAAAAACCGGTTTCTAATCCAAACGATTATTTCGAATATTCGGATTGACATTTTTTATATCATATAGTATTATCTATCCATAAAGGAAATGGGTTTTTGTCTGGTAAGCGATTATTCGCCGAGAGGGTTGCTCGTTTCTTTTTTTATATCTATAATGTCGTACAAATACAATTTCTCGTCATTTGAATGACGTATTAACATAGATGCATGGAAAACATTGTATCTTTCAATTTCCCCGTCATTTCCATTACACAGGAAGCGCGAACCTGGAATCATATCTGTACCATCCATTTTTTTGCGTCTCTCTTATGTTTCATTTCCTGATTTATACGAAAGTGTTTTCCTACAGCAATCTCTATCATTTCCGGTAAGCCGGATGCAGCATTTGCCTTGGCCTTGAGTTTGCTCCTTTCAGGCTATTTTGTATACTTTGATCCGCTATATTCGCTGGGGAGATCAGACCCAATATATATCACATCTCCCGTAGAAGCTATTTTTATAAAAATCTCCAACGTATTCTTTTTATATACTCTTTTACGTCTTTCCAGTTAACCGACCGTTTCCCTTTAAAGCGGATATCATTTATCACTACAATATTATTCCCATCAATATCCTGAATAATTGATACATTACGCTGCCTCTTTTTTTGCCGGACGGCTATCATTGATTTCATTGCAGATTTCCAGAAGTTCAAAGTACCTAAGAATTCTTCTCTTATTTTCGGCGTCGGATTCTCTGAATAATTCCATTATATAATTATCACCAATCAAATAATCTGTTGGTGTTGTCTGCTCTGTATTTTCTTTGTCACAAAGCAAATCCGCAAGGGACATATCCAGTGCTTTACATATTACCGATAGTTTATCCGCCTGTGGATTGATTTGTTTCTTTCGCCAGTCACTGATCGTACTGGTTGCGATACCTGTTCTTCTGGACAGTTCCGTCTGGCTCATATGTAATTCTTCAAGTCTTGCAAATATTTTTTTTTTTTTCATATATCTTCATGGTACAATACTCTTTTCACAATTCCGATTTTTCGGATATTGTATCATGAATACTTAATAGAGACAATATTATTCCAGAAATACTTTTTATTGTTTTTGCAGATATCTGTATGCTCGTTTTGCCATAAAAACGCTTTATAAAGAATAGCTTTCATGCTTTCTTCTTCATTGTCTCTGGCAAAATTTTTCCTTATTTCCTGCTCATATAGAATATATCCATGGCTTTGCTTGCAAACTCCGCAGTGCCCTGTACCACCAACATTGTCAATATTTTCCGTAAGTTCTCCTCCACCAGCATACATTCTTCCAAGACCACATAAAATCTTATCAGAACATGTATAAAAATGGTTCGTAATGTAATCCTGAAGTTTCCTTACCTGCAACTGCACCTGTTCATCTTCTGGGTCCATTTCTTTCATTTGTCCGAATTCAACAAATAATTGCATAAACTCATTTGCAACAGTAGCTTCATCGTCTTTTGTCCAGTCCTTTGTTTTTTCTTCAAACTCCTTATACTCAGAGGTTTGTCCCCATTGTTCTTTTTTGCTTGTTTAGAGTACTCATCGATCTTTTTGGTATCAAATGCTTTGAAATCCATATAGTTTACTCCCATTACTTTTATTCCTCGAGCGAAAAGAATGAGAGTTTCGAGATGCTCCTTTTTCATCGTAAGCAATTCAATTTGCTGCTCTAACGCTTTGTTCCTGTCAAAGTTAGGGGCATCAATTATCTTTTTAATCTCCTTAAGCGGAAATTCCAATTCTTTAAACAGTAGAATTTGTTGCAGCCTTTCCAAGGATGTATCGTCATACAACCTATAACCTGACTCTGTATATTCAATAGGTTTTAAGAGTCCAATGGTGTCGTAATATTGCAGAGCGCGTATACTCACTCCAGTCAATTTGCTTGCTTCATTTACTGTCATCATTGTCATTTCCTTCTCTCGACAAGTACACTCTAAACTATTACGTTACGTAGAAGTCAATAGTTTTTTTCAAAGAAATTTTCAAAATCAAACAGCTTGATAAACAACGATTTGTTTACTTTTTTGTTCCACTAATAAAACCCTTTCATGCATTACAAATAAGGCTTTAAAGACTTAAAAACATTCAAATATCCATTTGCATACATATGTACACCATCAATGGCATACTCCGATTTCTGTTCACCATGTTCATCAACAAGGGCTTCATTACAATCAAGATAACGACAACCGTATTTTTCTGCTATTTCTTTTAATCGATGATTACATAATGTAAGATTTTCAGGGGTCCGGAGTTTCATCCATTGGATTGATTGTTCTGTCTGCCATGGCAGGTGAAGATTTGCAGGATAAAACGCCATGATAAAAATTTCCACATCTGGAATACGGAATTTGATAATTTCCATGATTCTACAGATATTATCCATTAAATGTGACATCCACTGATCTCCAAATCGTTCTTTTTTGTAATATCATTAGTGCCGATATTGATAAATATCTTTGATGGCTCAAGATCTAAAAGCAATGTATCGATATTTTCCAGAAACTCATCTGTATTCAATCCACTAACGCCGCGATTATATATCACTTGTTCGCTGCCCTGGCTTCGTGCAATTTCACAGACAGGAAACATTTCCATCAAGAATGATCCTGTAAAAAAGAATTTGCCCTTTTAATGCTCCTTGGTTTAAATACCCGAAATTTCTGATTTTCATCCTTTGATTATCGTCCATAATATTATTCCTTTCATTTGTCCTGTTGATTCCCGATTTTCTTAATTCTACAAACCAGAATTTGACTAATTATTGTGTTTTAATGATTCTATAAACTACCCCCAATTGAGCAGGGTATGTTTCTTGAATCATTCCATTAAACCATATTGTAACGATATCTCCCACCTGAACATCTTCCGCTAAATTTTCTGCCGATACATAATACTCTCCATCATTCATCTGACAAAAGCCTTCAGCTGTACTCACATGCGTTACAAAAGTTCTCCATCATCGGTAATTTCTTTTTACTTTTGCATTAAAATTGATAACCTCTATTGGAATAGACGTATCATCTTTTTCAATATCTCTAAATATGATTCGTTCGTCATCAATGACTACTATGAGCTGACCTTCAGAACTCCTTTGATAATGATATCCGCTTCCGAAATTTGATTGATTATTTTCAGATGGTAACTCTGTCCCTGCCACTGTTGACACAATTTCTCCATCCATTGTTCCACAACCAGGCATTGACGCTACATATCCTGTGTCTTTATATATAACACCATCAACCATAACACATGGAGGATATGAGCCAGTATCTGCTATTTGCTCATTTTGTACTACATCATCATTTTTTCTTTATTTTCTGTTTCTACGGACACATTTCCAGATACAGGTTCTTTATTTTCTTGATTCGTTCCACATCCAGCCATTCCCAGCACCATACATAATACAAGCAGATAGATTACTTTTTTCATAATACATGCCTCCTTAACTTATATTTTTTTTAACTCTATAAACTGGAAGTTGTCTATTTCAATACATCTACCCATCTATTGTTTTCTTTTATAGAAAAAATACTCACTTAAATTTTCTTTCAAAAAAACTTCCAACACCTTTTCCATTCCATCCGCTAAATCAGCCTTTTTCATATCTTCTATTTCTGTCCAATAAACTTCACCCTCATTAGATGCAGACAATTTCCCCTCAAATTTGTTAGTTTTTATAAAATAAAACCATATATCTTGAACCATCATCATTTGACCAATCTTTTTATTCCGCATAATGCAGGCGAAGAAATTCTTAATCCGTTTCCTCAAACACTTCACGAATTACAGCATCAGTAAAGGATTCTCCTTTTTCTACATGACCTCCCGGAAATGTAACGCCACAATAATCATCATCTATTTTTTTTCTTGTACTAAAACCTTATCACCATCGTATACCATACACATATTAGTTATTGTAACAACTTCTGTCCTATCCATGTTACACCTCCAAATTTCGATTTTCTTAATTCTATAAACATGAAATTTACAGCACCATTTTCCATAACAATGATGAAATAAATGGTTGAAGGAAGAACATAATAAGTGCTACAGATACACATATTATGTAAAAGTCACTCATTTTTGAATTTGAAAAGATTCGCTTCGTAAAATTATCAGTTATCCTATGTACAATAAAATATCCAATTATAGCACCAACAGTATTTGTAATAATATCGTTTATATCACTGGTTCTAAAAGTAAAAATCTGTGATATTTCAATTAAACTTGTAACTATAAATCCCATTAAGGCAATATTTTTAATGTTTCTAAATTTATCCCACAATATCGGCAAAAAGAAACCAAATGGAACAAATAAAAGTATATTCAAACAAGCATTAATGAAATCCGAAACCATATCCAAAAACGGGATAATGTTCACCGCAAAATCAATTTTCAGAGATGCTATATTAGGGAAGCCTACAAGTGCTAAGACTGCAGTAAAATAAAACCCAAATACCATATAAATAATAGTTCGTTTCCAGCTATGAAAACATAACTTGTTATATATGCACCAAATAGGAATTATAAAAACAGCTGCCGCAACAATTTCGATAAGTGCACTATATATTCTATACATGTTTTTCTACCTCCACAACTCCCGATTTGTTAAACTCTTTCTATGCTCCATCTTCTTGCCCTTCGGACAAGAAGCATCCCTCGCTCTAAAGAGCTCGGTCAATTCCGATTTCTTAGTTTCAAAAACTGGATGTTATTTTTCTTCTATAGATTCTGTTACATTAGTTCTATATTTCTCTTCACATTCTTTTTAAGTAATCAAAGCATAATCCGCCATCACATCTATAAAAAATGGATCTTTACAAATTGTATTATCACTATTGAGAATAAATACAGGTATGACATCTTTATCGTTGCTGTTTATATAACTAATTTTGAAACTGTATCCTGTTCTTCCAAGTGAAATGCCATCTCTTTTCATTGAAATACCTTGAATATTCGCCACTATATATTCGATATCTTCTGAATCGGTGATAGTAAAACCAGTTCCTGTATTTCCATCGAACACATTTATATGGTCTACCTCAGAAGGATTTACATTCTTACCGAATTTTTTTGGCATGAAATAGCAACCTACTGTTCCTACCAATAACACAGCAATTAAAATAACCAGAATACACAGTTTTTTTTTTCATACACTCTTTACCTCCTCAACTTCCGATTGAGATTTCACCTGTTTTTAAGGAATTTAATAATTGTTATATTTTGTCATTAAATTCTCTGCAAACCATTGAAAACACTGGATTTGTCGCAGGTGAGCTTTCCCTTATTGTTTCCCTTGTGTTATATCGTCCCACCAGTGTTAACGGACTCTGGTAAGGGAAAAAGCAAGGGCACAAGATGTCCGGTGGACATCTGCTCTGTGCCGACCGAAGCGGCAGCGGAGACCAAGAAAAATCATATAAAACAGTATAACACAAAATAAAACTGACATGGTGAACTGATTGAAATGCTTCTGATTTTTTTTGTAACTGATGATTTATTGATCAATAAGGAGATAAGATACGATGAGAACAATATTTGCAGAATACAATCCACAGTGTAACAGTATTGATGTTTATACCAGTGCAGACTATATGCTTCGCATTGACTGCTGGGAAGCTGAAAAGAATTTAAAGACTACACCTGGTTCAGACTCCAATGATTTGTCATATATACCATTACCGCATTTTTTTTTATTATAAGCAAACTTTGCCTTCCTACTCTTCTTTCATCTATGATCTCTGGCACACTCATTACCTGGGCAAAACGTGGTGGAAAAGAATCTCCGGAAACTTTGTGGCAGCTTCCAGCTTCAAGAGATTTTAGAATTATAGGAAACGACCGGCCTCCTCACTTTCTGAGATTGTCGGTCTTTTCATAATGCTGATCATCGAAGATATTTCCCCGTTATGCTTCCTCTGTCACTGGCAATTTCCTCCGGGGTTCCTTTTTGCAATGATTCTTCCACCGGCTTCTCCGCCTCCTGGTCCCATATCAATGATATAATCAGCATTGCGGATCACGTCCAGATCATGCTCAATGACAATGACTGTTGCACCCTTGGATACCAGACGGTCAAAAACCTTCAAAAGAGTCTGCACATCAAGAGGATGCAGACCAATCGTCGGCTCATCGAAGACGAACACCGACGCATCCTGTTTGCGTTCCATTTCCGATGCAAGTTTTTAGTCTTTGTGCCTCTCCACCGGATAAGTTTGGAGTTGCTTCGCCTAATGTCAGATAACCCAGTCCCAGATCCTTTATAATCTGCAATCTTGAGCATATCTTTTTTCATATCCTCACAGGCACGTAGAGCCTGTTGTACATCCATATCCATCAGTTCCGGCAGAGAATATAACTCTCCAGACTTTGTTTTCCTTTTAATATTCCCAGCGTCCCTGTTATATCTGCTTCCATGACAATCCGGACAAGGTACTTCCACATCCGGTAAAAACTGCACATCAAGGCTGATAGAACCTGTTCCATCGCAGGTCGGGCAACGCAGTTTTCCTGTATTGTAAGAAAAAATCCCCTGCTTTATATCCTGCTTCCTTTGCATCCGGAAGTTTTGCATATACCTTTCGCAGCTCATCATGCACATTTGCATAAGTTGCCACCGTAGAACGCACATTGATTCCAATCGGTGCCGCATCAATCAGTTTTACCTGTTCAATATCTTCCGCAGTAATATTTTTTTCACATGAGAGGGAAGTTTTGTTCCATTTATCATCGACTCTAATGCCGGAATCAGACTTTCCAGTATCAATGTCGTTTTCCCGGAACCGGAGACACCGGTCACCACTGTAAGTCTCCCTTTTTGGAATATCTGCTTCCAGCGGCTTTACCGTATGAATAGCATCTGTCGAAAGGTGGATGGTTCCCAAAGAAAACATTTCCTGTTCAGATGCTTTCTTCCGATAAATGGGATGCATTTCTTTCAGAAATGTTCCAATTTGGGAATCCGGATTTGCTTCAATCTCAGGAATCGTCCCTGTGCAATGATTCTTCCTCCGTCTGCCCCGGCTTTTGGTCCCATCTCCACAAGCCAGTCTGCCTCTGAAAGAATCTGCGTATCATGATCCACCAGAATAACAGAATTGCCATCCGCAATCAGATCATGCATGACATCCGTTAGTCCCACGATATTGGATGGGTGAAGACCGATAGACGGCTCATCAAGCACGTACAATACTCCTGTTGTCCGATTTCTGACTGCCCGTGCAAGCTGCATTCGCTGCCGTTCTCCTGTCGAAAGAGTAGAAGCCGCTCTGTCCAATGACAGATAACCCAGACCCAGATCCATCAGCCGTTTTGCAACCATCTGAAAAGATTCACAGATATTTTTTCTGCCATTAACCGCATTTCTTCTGGCAGGGCATCCGGCACATGATTTACCCACTCTACAAGCTCTGAAAGTGACATCTTACAGGCATCTGCCAGTGTGATGCCACATAATTTTGGCAGTCTCGCTCTCTTAGAAAGTCTTGTTCCGCCGCAATCCGGACATACATCCTCTTTCAAGAAACGTTCCACACGTTTCATGCCTTTCTCGTCTTTTTACTTTGGATAAGGCATTCTCCACGGTATATACAGCATTGAAATATGTAAAATCAAGTTCGCCGGACTGGTTTGTATTTTTTGCTTTATAAAAAATATGCTTTTTTTTTCTGCCGGGCCATGATATACGATCTCTTTTTCCTCTTTTTTGTAAGTTCCTGAAATGGTACATCTGTACGGACTCCCATTTCCCTGCATACATCTGTCATGAGTGACCACATCAATGTTTTCCATGGAAGAACCGCACCTTCATCAATAGTCAGTGATTCATCCGGAACCAACGAAGCTTCATCTACCTTACTCACAAATCCTGTTCCGCCACAAGTCTGGCAGGCTCCCTGCGAATTAAAAAGAGAGTTCTTCCGCTGATGGTGCCAAAAAATGTGTTCCGCAGACAGGACAACAAAGTTCTTTCCCTGCCGCCACATCAAGTGTGGGTTCCAGATAATGGCCATTGGGACAACAGTGATTTGCAAGTCTTGAAAATATCAGTCGTAATGTGTTCAACAGTTCCGATCCGGTTCCAAACGTACTCCGGATTCCCGGAACCCCCGGTCTTTGGTGTAATGCCAGTGCCGCCGGAATATGCAGTACCTCATCCACCTGTGCTCTCGGTGCCTGTGTCATTCTTCTTCTGGTATAGGTCGATAACGCATCAAGATATCTCCGTGAACCTTCCGCATACAGCACTCCCAGTGCAAGGGATGACTTTCCGGAACCGGACACTCCGGCAATTCCCACAATCTTATTTAGTGGAATATCCACATCGATATGTTTCAGGTTATGAACATGTGCATTTCGAATTTTAATCACATTCGGATGATTCTGTTCCTTCATTTTCTTATCCTTTCCGTATAACAATTTTCATATCCTATTATACAGCAAAAAGCGTATTGCCGGTCGCATAAACCGCAATACGCTATTGCCTTTATGAAGCTATTTTGTTACACAATACTCATAAACCATTCCACTGTTTCCGGTGAATAATGGGAAAAGAACAAACTCTTTCCGGTATCAAGTGTTTCAATCTGCTTCATTTCCTCATCTGTCAGCACAAAATCAAATACATTGAAATTCTCCTGCATTCTTTCTTCGTGCGTTGATTTTGGAATCACAACGACTCCATTCTGAAGCAGGAAACGAAGTGCCACCTGAGCTACACTCTTTCCATATTTTGCTCCGATTTCTTTCAGTACCTGAGTATTGAAAAAATCATTCTTTCCTTCTGCAAACGGTCCCCAGCTCATGATCTGTGTATGATATTTTGCAAGATATTCACGAGCCACTTTCTGCTGCTGGAACACATGTGTTTCCACCTGATTTACCGCTGGAACAACTTCTGCGAAATGTGCAATATCGATATAACGATCCGGATAGAAGTTTGAAACGCCGATTGCACGTGCCTTGCCTGCTTTATAGGCTTCCTCCATTGCACGGTATGTTCCGTAATAATCGCCAAATGGCTGATGAATCAAAAGCAGATCCACATAGTCTGTTTTCAGTTTCTTCAAGGATTCCTCAATCGAAGCCTTTGCCTTTTCATATCCTGCATTGCTGATCCAGATCTTTGTGGTAATGAAAAGTTCCTCTCTTGGCAGGCCGCATTTTTACACCATTATTTAATGTAACATAATCCATTGTTTCGTCTCCTCCTTTTTTGTATTCATTTTATGAAATATGATATTTCTTGTTTTCTGTTTACGCTCAAATTATATTCTGTTAAAATGAATATGTACAATATCAATTCTGGAATATGCTATTCATATTATGAATAGAAAGGAGTATCTAAATGTTAGACTTATCAGATCTTTACCAGTTTGTAACCTACGCAGACTGTGGTACCTTATCTGCTGCGGCAGATAAACTTCATATTTCTCAGCCCACTCTTACCAGAACCATGCATGATGTGGAAGATGCTTTTGGTGTTCCACTCTTTCATCGTGGTAAAAACCGTATCGAATTAACCGATACCGGTGAAGTAGCGGTAGAACAGGCAAGGTCTCTGCTTTCTGAAGCAGAAAAAGCGGTTGAGACCGTACAGACATTTGAACGCAATCAGCATACGATTACCATTCATTCCTGTGCTCCCGTACCTCTATGGTCATTATTGCCTGAATTGTCACGCAGATTCCCTGATAATATTATTTCCTCAAAACTGACAAATATGGATGAAATCCTTCAAAATGTCAGTTCCGGCAATGCTGATATCGGTATTCTTCCACAGGCCTGTTCAGATAAAAATCTTCTCTGCATCCCTTATCTTAAGGAGCAGCTCTATGTCTGTATCCCGAAAGAACACAAATTGGCAGAATATTCTCAGCTGAGTCTTTCACAGCTTAACGGTTTTAACTGCCTTCTTCGTGATGAAATCGGTTTCTGGACAAATCTGGTAAAGAGCAAAATGCCAGCATCCCGCTTTCTGATACAGACAGATGAATTTGAGTTTGAAGAACTCGTCCGGACTTCCACATTATTATTTTTTCCAGCAGTAAAGCACCCGGCTCAGAGCAGACTCTGAAAGGGCGGAAACGGATTCCCTTAACTGATCCTGAAGTAAATGTTACCTATCACCTGATTAGTTCCGCTAAGAATACTATTTTACAATCTGTTTCGCCCACTTTTGAATTTCGTTATCAGAAGTAATCTGTATTTTTCTTCATTAAAGCGTACATTGAGTCCCGCATGAACCGTTTTTTTTCGACATAAGCCAATAAAACATAAAACAAAATATTAATGCAAATACAACGCCAAAAACATTCTGAATCACTCTAAGACTAACTGCTCCTTTTAGTCCATAACTCTCTGTAGCAATGGCCAAAGCACCAAATGTGTTAAATACTGCCTGCCAGCCATATTGTGCTGAAAGTCCTACACCAATTCCGCCAAGGATTCCTATATATGCATAGATTGACGAAGGAAGCAGAAAATATAATACTGTAAAACATATAACACCTGCAATATTTCCGACAATCCTTTTACGGACTCTGTAGTGCATATCTTCCATAGACGGCAAAATCGCGGACATGGCCGCAATACCAGCCCACATTGCACGTGGCATATTACAAAGTTCTGCAATGCAAAGGACAATCGGTACGCATAAAATCTGACATATCTGCCATTTTGTTCTGGAAGAAGTGATATCAAATTCTTGTATCAGATCTTTCAGATTTCTTTTATAAGTTCTGTTTTTATGATTTCGATAAAATACGAAGCAGGTAAGTGCTGCACCTAAAGCCATTCCGACTAATCGCATCTGATAGCTTTTTCCCGTAACATCATAACCATATAGCAGCAGATACCCAAGAACCAATGTAGATTGATTAAACATGGATGGATTATGGCATCCGAACAGAATCAACACAGCCAGTGCCGCAATATTTAACAGCATTCCCAATACCGGTGAAAACTGATTTGCTAAATGCGGACATACAGTCATAATTACAAAGAACAAAGCCAAAAGCATCGTAGATTGTCCGGTGTGGATCCCCAGATCCGCATTCCTAAACACCATGAGACATAATAAGACTACTACACCTACAATGCTGTTCTCATTTCCAAATAGGATGCTGAAAATACTAACAAAGAAAAAACAAAATGCCATTGTAGCAGCTATCTTCACCAGATATACCCACATATGATATAGTATTTTTTTTCTTTTAGTGTTTCACTCTTTTTTCAACAGGTTTTTAGAACCTGCCTGATTTAACTGCAACTCCTGATAAAATGTCATATAAATCCTCCTCATCTTCTAATTTATCTTAAAACTAGATAATCTCATCTTTCTGCTTTGGCAGCTCTATAACAAATCTGCATCCACCATATTCACGGTTTTCTGCTTTGATTGTTCCTCCGGCACTATCTACAATCCGTTTTACAAGTGCAAGACCTAGGCCATTTCCTTCTGCTTTATGAGATCCATCTACCTGATAGAACTTGTCAAATATTCTGGATTTTACATCATCCTCTATTGCTGGTCCTTCATCTTCCAGAATGAACTTAACAGAATCCTGTTCTTGTTTCAGAAACATCGTAATTGTCCCCTTTGAAGGGCTGAACTTAATCGCATTATCTAAAAGATTTATCCAGATATGCATAAAAAGTCCTTCATTCCCAGTATATTTAACTTCCTCCAATTCTACCTGAAAACCAATTTCTTTTTCTGTCCATTTTGTTTCCAATGAAAGAAATGCCTGGCGGATCTGTTCATCCAGACGATATTCTGTTTTTTTCATTGGTATATTCTGATTCTCTAACTTGGATAACAGCAAAATATTACCAACCAATCCGGAAAGTCTTTGGGTGTTAAATAAGATTTTTTCTACATATTCCTCTTGATCCGGAGACAGTTCTTCTCCCTGAAGCAGCATTGTATATCCTTCAATGGCATTAATCGGGGTCTTAAACTCATGAGAAACATCAGATACAAAATCCATCTGCAGCACCTCTGTTGCACGAAGTTCTTTTGTCATAACGTTAAAACTTTGATAAGATTCTCCAACTTCTGCTATACGGCTATTCGTTTCCAAATGCTGTTCAAAATCTCCCCGAGAAACTTCCTTCATTGCTTTACTAAGTCTTGTAATTGGCTCCAGTAACTTTGCATTAATAAAGGAAGTGATCAGCCCTGCAATCAATGTATTGAAAATCAAAAGCCAGCCAAGCACAGGTATGCTGCCCGGCAGATAAAAAAATGATTCAAAAAAAGCAAATAATAAAGCAGATATGACTGTTGAAAATACAAGTGCCAGCCAGATTGCACCAGTCAGACAGGATCGGATCCGCAATTTTTTTTTTTTTTTTTTTTGTTCCATTATTTTTTTTTCACCACCTTGTATCCAATTCCACGCATTGTTACGATTTCAAAATCAGGGTTATCTTTAAAACGCTCTCTGATTCTTCCTATATGTACCTCTATCGTATGTGGGTCTGCCTCCGTCTCGTATCCCCATACTTCATCCATCAACTGTTGTTTTGTAAATATTCTGCCTGGCGAAGCTGCAAGCTTATATAAAAGCAGGAATTCTTTTTTAGGCAAAACAAGACTTTCCTTATCAGTTGTAACCGTCATTGCATCATAATCAAACTCTGTTGAACCGATCACAATTTTGTGTTCATTCAGTATCTGTGCACGGCGAAGCAGCAGTGCTCCGACTCTTAAAACCATTTCATTCACATTTACCGGTTTTACCATATAATCGTCACTTCCCGAAAGAAATCCCTGGCGCATATCATCAAAGGAACCTTTCGCAGTGATCATAAGTACCGGTATCTGATATCCTGCTGAACGGAGTTCCGACACCAGTTCATAACCATCCATAACCGGCATCATAATATCGGAAATGATCAGATCAATATACTCCTTATCCAATATTTCTAATGCCAGTGCTCCATCCGATGCACTTTTGACCTGATATCCATTCTTCTCAAGCACATTTTGGAATAGCTGGCTTAATTCTTTATCATCTTCTACAATTAATATTTGAAACACGATCTTCTTCCTCCTTATCAGAACAGATATCTTGCCCATCCAAGCAGATGCTGTACCAAAAGTACGTTTCTCTGACGCTTCTTTGTCAATTCAATTGGCTCTACATGATACGGATCACGATAGGTTCCATCTTCCAATACCTGTCGGGACACTTTTTCATATTCCATCATACCTTCTTCCAACTGTTTATTAATCTCTTTGCTACGTATTACAAGCATCAGTTCCGTATCCAGATACGTGCTTCTCATATCCATGTTAAAGGAACCGATTACGGATAGATCATCATCAATCAGGATGCTTTTTTCCGTGGTAAGAATAGCCGCCTTCATACTCCCAGATATTAATTCCTGTACTTAAAGATTCTATTTCTGTTTTTCGCATAATCGGCAGCCCCAAATGGATTCCCATTATTCGCAACTGAATTTGTCATGATAGAAAAATCTGAAACGTTCTCTGCAATCTCCTCCCATGTATTATACATCATATCATTACAGATAATATATGGCGTGTGGATCTTCACACGATTTTTTGCATTTTTCATCAATTCTCCCAACTGATACCACACTACCGGTTCTTTGGAACCTGTGTGAATAGGATTTGACACTAATGCAATCTTTTCTGTCTCAAAAGTTTCGTCCGTGTAATCGGTACTCTCGCAGATTCTTTCCTTATTCTCTTCAAAATATTTCTGATAGCCGTTCTGCAGCTCTAAAACTGCGTTCTTTACAGATTTTCTATTTGCCAGTTTTTTTTATTGTCATGAAAATAATCACTGTCTTCTTGTTCCCATATCGTTTCAAAATACTCTAACAACTGGTTAACTGAATTTTCTTTCTCAGGTTCATTGCAAACAACCAACACGTCTCTGTCATAGTTCTTATGTCCCGGAAAATCCCCCAGGAAATAATTGTATGTATTTCTTCCCCCAAGAATATATCTCTTTCCATCTGCAATCAAATATTTATCATGCATTCTACCCATCATTTTCCACGGTTTCAACGGATTGGCCTTATTATACAGTTTAATTTCAACATTCTCATGGGAAGATAATCCATAGAAATACGGATTTCCTTCCATATCAATCCAGCTCTCCATTCCATCTACTAACAGACGAATATGTACACCTCTGTCTGCCGCATCATGCAGTGCTCCTAAAAGATCAATTTTCCACTTTCATCGGATTTAAATGCAAAAGTAGAAAGAATAATTTCCTTTTTTGCATTCTGGATCAAACGCACTCTTTGTAAAAGCGCTTCTGGATTCTTTTCTATGATTACTGCCCGTTCTGTATTTTCACTGCATTCGTTCCATGACCCATTTTTTGTTTCTTTTTTGGTTGTATTGGACACTTCCGGCTGCTTTTTATATGCAACGCAGATTCCGAGCAATTCATAAAAAACCACACATAAAAAATTGCCAGTATAACAAGAAGGATTTTACATATTTTATGCTTTTTCATTGTACATCACCTGATTCTTCTTTTTATTTCTTATTCTTATTCATTAGCAATACAATACAATAGAAAACTCAATTTAACCTCAACAAGGTTTGTTTTTTCATCCATGCAAAATCTTCTTTGTACAACAGACTGTTAGATATAGCAAAAACGGCCTTTCAAAAACAGTTAACTTCTAAATCAACTGTTTTTTGAAGAGGTCGTTTCACTAAATTCTTATAACAATCCAGCAAATAATCTCATAAATAATTGTCCCAGTCGCAAATATGCACTTCGTCCGGTTTGATATTGGTCTGTCACATCACGACATTCTCCCATCGTTCTTATCAGATCATTTTTTATTTCCACAACTGCCTGACAATCTACCATAAAACAGCCGTTTTCAAAATGGTGATATAAACTTCGATAATCCAGATTAATTGTTCCACAAGTTGCCATACAGTCATCTGCCACACTCATTTTTGCATGACAGAAACCAGGAGTCCACTCATAAACACGAACACCATGTTTAACTAATCCATGAAAAAAAAGAACGAGTTACATTATAAATGAATTTTTTATCAGGGATACCAGGTGTGATAATTCTTACGTCTACCCCTCGCTTAGCAGCCAGACATAACGCATGCGTCATTTCATCTGTTATGATTAGATATGGAGTCATAAACCAACAATATTTTTCAGCTTTATTTATCATACTGATATAAACTTCTTCTCCGACCTGCTCATTATCCATAGGACTGTCTGCATAAGGTTGAACAAAACCTGTTTGCTGTGCTTTATAATCGTAATGAATAATGTATTTACTAAAATCAGAATCATTCGTAGCTTTTTCACTTAACAGCATTCCACATCTCCAAAAATGTCACCGTAAGCGACTGAACAGCATCTCCTTCTAAACGAATACCTGTATCTTTCCACTGTCCGTACGGGTGTGTGTAATTAAAATATTCATTTGCGAGATTATATCCACCTGTAAATCCGACTTTTCCGTCAATAACCGTTATTTTTCTATGATCACGGTTGTTCAAGAACAAATTTAAACCTGGCACAAACGGATTGAATACACGGCAATGAATTCCTATTCGCTCCATCTTTTTCACAAAATCTGTATTAATAAAGCCTATAGAACCCATATCATCATAGAATACTCTAACTTCCACACCTGCTTTTACTCGCTCTTCCAAAACATCTTGAATCTTATGCCATGCTTCAGCGTCTTCTATCGCATGATATTCCATGAAGATAAACTTTGTGCTTTCTCCAAATCCTTAAGCTGCGCCTCTAATCCTTTCACTGCTTCATCAAAATACTTGATATCCGTATTCTGATAGATTGGATACCGCGAATTTCTTTGTATGTAACTTGCTATATTTCCTGCTTTCGGAATCGTTTCTTTTATTTTGCTCAAACACTCTTGATTGTCCGGAAGCATTGGTAACAATTTGCTATCAATTTCTGCATATCGCTCACGCATTTTATGTGTGCCACCATTCAAACCAATCAACAAATACAGGCCTACACCCATAATTGGGAAAATCAGAATTAAAATGACCCAAGGCATTTTCATAGAAGATGTCTTATCTGACGCATACAATCTCAAAACTAAGATTCCACTTAAAATTCTGGTAAATAAATTTATGATTTCTGCATATTCATTCAAGCGTGTTACGATAGTAATAATAAACAAATCACTTCCAGAAGAATGCAGACTATGGCAAAACACAGCCGTTTTACCCCATTTTTTTTGTTTTTGCTTTGCCCTCTAAAGTATCTTGCTTCATATATATTCCACCTTCCTACTTGCTCAGTTTTCTGCCTAAATTTCGTGTAACATACCAATTTTGTCTTTTTATTCTCTGCATTTCATTATCTGCTTCAATGATAGCTTCGATAACCATCAGTTTTGCAAACCAGGTATCCATAGCTAGGATGAATTGACCTTACGTCTGGCAATTCTTGCAGCATTTCATCAAGAGTTTTCTGCTTCACATATTTCTGCACATACACCCAACAGGCAACGCTACTGGCTTCTGATACAATGTCAGCTATGGTTTTGCGCATAAGCTCTTCAAATTCAGCAATTTCTTCTTTTGGGACAACATCATACAGGGTTGGTGTCTGATAACTTAATTTTTACGCCATTTTCATTTGCATCTTTAAGCAGATTCTTAACTTTTTCTCTTGAATTCTCCGGTACTTTCATGTACTCCCACATAAATGCTACCACATCGGCTGGCCTTATTTATATCATTTCACTCTTTTTTTTTGAAATAGAACAACACCACAGCAACAACTCAAATCGACTTAAAATTCCAGACTATTCGCATTCAGCAAGAAATACTTCATTCCCATGATGACAAAACCTTCATCATTTCTCCAAGGCTTTTTGCTGCCATTTACAATGACGATCTTCTGAAAAGAGTCCGGGATATTACGCAGAGAATTGAACTCCTGCGTCTGTTTTTCTTCCGAAGTCATGTCATATGCAACCTGGATATAGTATCTCTGGTTTCCTTGATTCACCACAAAGTCAACCTCCAACTGCTTGCGAACACGTTTGCCCTCTTTATCCTTATCGAAGATATCCGCGACACCCACATCAACATTGTAGCCACGGATCAACAGCTCGTTATAAACAATGTTCTCCATGATATGAGTAGGCTCCTGCTGTCTGAAATTCAGACATGCATTTCTCAGTCCCAGATCCGTAAAGTAGTATTTCAGATTTGCACCGATATACTTTCTGCCCTTAATATCGTATCGGCTTGCCTTGGAAATCAAAAAGGCATCTGTCAAATAGTCGATATGCTTGGAAATGGTTTTATTAGCATAAGTCATCTGGCGCTCACTGGCAAATGTATTGGCAATCTTTGAAGGGTTGGTCGGTGCGCCAATTGCAGATGCAAGCACATCAACCAGAATCCCAATCTCATCCACGTTCTGAATCTTATTTCTTTCAATAACATCCTTCAGATAGACATTTGCAAAGATATTCTTCAGATAGTCCGCTTTCTGTCGTTCGCTCTGGAAACTTACGATCTGCGGCAATCCTCCGTAGATCATGTAGTCATCCCATGCATCATCATAATCGCCGTCATAGACAGAATAAAACTCTGCAAAGGAGAGAGGGATAGATTCTAATCTCATCACCTCTGCCACGGAACTCGGTCACAATGTCGCTGGACAGGAACTTGGAATTACTTCCGATGACATACACATCAATATTGCTCATGCGGAGCAGGCTGTTCAGCACTTCCTCAAATTGTGACATAAACTGCACTTCATCAAGAAGCAGATAGTATTTGCCATCGTCTTTCATGGCATCTTTGATGTACTTGAAACACACCTTAGGATCTCTTAGTTCCTCATTTTCAATACCGTCCAATGCAATCTCAATAATATGATCAACATCAACACCGTTCTCCAGTAAGTATCTCTTAAAGATGGTAAACAGCAAAAAGGATTTGCCACATCTACGAATGCCAGTAATCACCTTTATCATTCCATTATCTTTTCGCTTGATCAGCTGCTGTAGGTAAGCGTCTCTTTTTAATCTCCATCGTTACACTCCCCATTTCCGTGCATCTGCACACTTTTTAGCAATAAAATTCTATCACAGAACGACCTGAATTTCAATATGTATTCCCATTTTATGTGCATCTACACACTTTTATGTAATGTTGATAAATATATTTTCAGATTTTTTTGATTGCAGTGTCTATAATCGACTACTCCAATCGTTATTATAGGTAAACAACAAAAAGAAGATGGTTTCGATGTTTCATTAAATATGTTCGTTAGTCTTTTACGTTGTATGAATGAAAGGGAGCACATTTTATGAAGAAGATTATGAGTCTTTCTTCTGGACTGCCAGCTGATGAAACTCCTCAGACAAGTATACTCGTATGACGAAGACTGTGAAATACCACATCCGGCAGTCCTTCCCTTATTCTGTAGCTTTATTCATTGTTAATGGCTCGCCTGCTGATATTGCTTTCTATGCCAGACAGTTCTGCTCGTGTACGCCAGTACATAAGTACGTATTGGCTATCGCATATGTTGTTGTATAGCTTATTCCATAAAGCAGTAGCAGCCACCTTATACAGAGAATTCAAGCCTTCTCTCACTCCCGAACATAATTAACAGTTCTTTCTCTCTCGTATATAATTCCATCAGATTCACCCTTTCATGGCATAAAAAAAGCAACCGGAACATCTCTGTTTCGATTGCCATAATAATATTACTACAACCACAATAAAAATGAAAGTGGTTATATATTAGTTTTTACTAGTTTTATACGTAAATTTATTAGTTTTATATGTAAATTTATTAGTAGTTTTTTGTAATAAAATAGTAGTCTTTTGTGGACACGAATGATTGGTCGCTTTGTCCTACCAAATCCATGATAATAATATCATATCTGTTTTGGCATTACAATTATATCGTTGTTAGTCTGTCGTTAGTTTCTTGTTAGTCCGTCGTTAGTCTATCGTTAGCCTGTCGTTAACATATGGTAAGTTCAAAAATCAGTTTTTATACTCAAAGCGGAACGTACATTCTTCTCTAAAACTATTTTTCAACAAGGCAACTATTAATCAATTTTTCCAGCACATCATTGCTCGCATTTGCCGATCTGACACTGGCAGCTATCATCTCTTCTTTTGAAACATCGGTAAAATCAATTTCAAATCTACCATTATTCAAGCATAACTGCTCAATGTATATTCTCTGAGTCCTTCCATTACCTTCTCTAAAAGGATGAATCATATTAATCTCACCCAGATAATAGGCTAGTCTCCCGCTCATTTCTTCCTTATCGGTTATGTCAGCTAAGAAATTTTCCTTTTTCAGCTTACGATACAAATCATCAAACTGGCTTTCGATAAACTGCACCAAACAGAAAACGGTTCCTTTGGAGATATCAACCGTTCTCGTCTTGCCCGCCCAAGAGTATACATCACTGAATAAATGCCTATGTATAGAACAAAGATGCTTAAAAGAGAAATCTCCAGTAACGCCTTGACCTACAAGTTCTGCCTGGCGTACTGCCGAATAGTCTCTTTCAGCCTCGTGCAATGTATCTAAATCTCTTATATCCAGTTTATTCTTTAATACATTTGTTCCCGGATAACAGTACTTAGCATCCTGTTCATCATCATAGAAATAATCATACTCTTGATCCTTCAACCTGCTTCTTGGATACTCTGTATTTCTTATTTAATTCTGAAATTGCATCTGCTGCAGAAACCTTTTTTGCTAAGACATTTTTTACTCTTTGACGGCATTCTGCGTCAAATGGCATGCCTTCCATTTTGAAACTGGATTCAATACTGCTTACTCTTCTATCAACTGTCATACGCGTATCCTTTCTCCTTTCCCTTTCACAGAAAGGTATTTGTATCTTCTATAGTATACCACAAAACGCTACATCTATACTATCAATTTCCGTATTATGAAGAGCGAACATATAACCTTCTCCGATATCATTATCATTTCATGGTTACCATTCATTACATTTCAGGTGCTTACCACTCAGACTTACCACTTTTCCTACCACTTTTCTTACCACTGTGATACGATATTTTGCGATACTTTATGAGGTTTGCAGGCGAATCACCAGACACCTTCCAGCCCTTATAAATCAAGCATTACCGCCACTTTCCAGCCCTTACTTCTCGTCAACGACCTGAAAAATGTAGAACTTCAGATAATAACTCTCATCCGCCGCCCACAGAATCGGGTGATCCGGTGCCTGCGTGCGGAACTCGACCTGGCGCAGCCTCTTGTGCGCCGAGCGTGCCGCCTCGCGGATCGTCTTGGCGAGCAGCTCCTGTGTCATAAAGTGTGAACACGAGCAGGTGGCAAGATAGCCGCCGTCCTTCACAAGCTTTAGACCTTTCATGTTAATCTCACGATAACCTTTAATTGCATTTTTCGTCGCCTGACGCGACTTCGTGAATGCCGGCGGATCAAGAATCACGACGTCGTACTGCTCGCCGCTCTGTGCCAGCTTCGGCAGTTCATCCAGCACATTGGCACAGCGGAACTGCACCGTGTCCTCCAGTCCGTTCCGGCGCGCATTCTCCCGCGCCTGCTCCACCGCATACCCGGAAATATCAAGACCCGTGACTTCTGCGGCGCCCGCAATTCCTGCATTTAAGGCAAACGTTCCCATGTGGGTAAAACAGTCCAGAACCTTTTTCCCTTTACAGATCCGCTGCATGGCAAGACGATTATACTTCTGATCCAGAAAAAATCCGGTCTTCTGTCCGTTCACAACGTCTACCATATAATGGACGCCATTCTCCACAATCTCCACATTCGTGTCAAACTCTGCTCCGATAAATCCCTTTACCTTCGGCAAGCCTTCCTTCGTGCGCTCGTTCGCATCGCTTCTCTCGTAAACGCCACGAATGCAGATCCCGTCCTGCGCAAGTGTCTCCTTTAAAAGTTCCACGATCGTCTCCTTGAACTGCTCCATTCCAAGCGCCAGACACTCCACGACCAGAACGTCCTCATATTTATCTACAACCAGCCCCGGCAGGAAATCCGCCTCCCCGAAAATCACACGGCAGGAGGAGGTGTCCACCGTCGTCTTGCGGTAATCCCATGCATTCTGCACACGCATCTGCAAAAATGCGCGGTCTATTTCCTGATCGATCTTTCTTGTCAGCATCCGGACATGGATCTTGGAATTGACGTTGATAAAACCTCTTCCCATCGGATAACCGTCAAAATCGTGTACCAGCACCACTTCGCCGTTCTCAAATGTTCCGGTCACCGTGTCGATCTCATTGTCGAACACCCACATTCCTCCGGCTTTGATGGTTCTTCCCTCACCCTTTTTCAATGTAACAATCGCGCTCATAGGTTCCTCCTTTTTCTATTCCGCCTTTTTGGGGCGGTTTACAATGTAAATTCCCATGCATACCAGCACCAGCGCAGCCACCGGCATCACGCTTAAGCTGTCCGTCTCACCGAGCAGAACCGCGGACAGGATCACACCGCACACCGGATTCATAAACCCTAAGACTGCAACATTTCCCGGGCTGCCACACGACGATCGTCTTCTGCATAAATTGTTGTCTCATTTATCTGTATACTCCGTTTCCATCTGTCCTTCCGTCCGCCCTGCAGACATAACCACCGCTCATTTTAGCACAGAACCTTCCATCTTGCCACGACAATTTATTTTCCTGTTTGCCTGCCATCCCCCGCTGCGTTATACTTAGGATAGAAGTTATCACGCACGGGGCAGCGGCATATCACTGCCTGCCCACAAAGGAGAAACTATGGCAACTATCAGTTTATGTATGATTGTAAAAAATGAGTCCGCAGTGCTGGCGCGCTGTCTGGATAGCATCGCCGATCTCATGGACGAGATCATCATTGTAGACACCGGCTCCACCGACAACACGAAAGAAATTGCCGCACAGTACACCTCGCGGATCTACGATTTCAAATGGACCAGCGACTTTTCCGCCGCACGCAATTTTTCCTTTTCCAAAGCAACGATGGAATATATCTACACCGCCGACGCCGATGAAATTCTCGACGACGCAAACCGCGAGCGTTTTCTCCGTCTTAAAGATGCCCTTCTGCCTGAGATCGAGATTGTACAGATGAAGTATGTGACGCAGGGCACGTTCGATACCGTTTTGAATGCAAAAAAGGAATACCGGCCAAAGCTGTTCCGCAGACTGCGCACGTTTACCTGGATCGATCCGATTCACGAGACCGTCCGCTTAACGCCGGTCACTTTTGACAGCGATGTGGAGATTCTGCACTGTCCGCAGTCCCTGCACAGCAAGCGCGATTTTTCCATCTTCATCAAAGCGTTTGAACACGACGGGCAATTTTCCCCAAAAAATCCGCACCATGTATGCCAAAGAGCTTTTAAAAACGGGCGACAAAAAGGATTTTACTGATGCAAAACCGATCTTCCAGCTCATTTTCGACAATGACCCGGCAGATGATGCCCGAAAGGAAGCTGCCTGCGTCCTAGCCCGGATTTACCGCATGGAGGATAACAAGAACGAATTTTTCAAGCTGACCATGAAGGACATGCTCACCACACCGTGCGCAGAAATCTGCTACGAACTGGGAACCTATTTTGTGGGACAGCGCGACTACGCGGAAGCGGTTCTCTGGTTCTACAATGCCGCCTACGAGACGGAAAGCATCCTGGACGTTCACACAAGCGGGGGATCTTCCGCTGCTCGGTCTCGTCGAATGTTACGAGACGCTCCTCGCCGGGGAGGAAGCCAAAATTCCTTCCGACACAGCGCTTACCATCCAGTATGAAATGATGCTCGACAAATACCGGGAGGCTTCCAGAGACTGGCGGATGCCGGAGGAGACCTGATCTTACAAATCTCCGGAAATACGCTCCGGCAGGGCTTGTAAAATACAACATAAAGTGATAGGATGAAACTATGGTAAAATTTTAACAATCTTTTGTGTGGGAGGTATTTGAGATGGATTTTCGTGAAGAATACAAACAGAAGCTTGTCTCCGCAGATGAGGCGGTAAAGCTCATCAAATCCGGAGACTGGGTAGATTACGGCTGGTGCACCAACACCGTTGACGCACTGGATCAGGCTCTCGCAAAGCGCACCGACGAACTGACAGACGTCAAGCTGCGCGGCGGTATCCTGATGAAGCCGCTGGCTGTTTTTGCACGTGAGGATGCAGGCGAGCATTTCTGCTGGAACTCCTGGCATATGTCCGGTATCGAGCGCAAGATGATAAACAGAGGCGTGGCTTACTACTGTCCGATCCGCTACTCCGAGCTGCCGCGCTACTACCGCGAGCTTGACTGCCCGGATGACGTTGCCATGTTCCAGGTCGCTCCGATGGATGCGCACGGCTACTTTAACTTCGGTCCGAGTGCCTCACATCTGGGTGCAATGTGCGAGCGCGCAAAGCACATCATCGTAGAAGTCAATGAAAATATGCCACGCTGCCTCGGCGGTACCGAGTGCGGCATCCACATTTCCGATGTCACCTACATCGTAGAAGGCTCCAACCCGCCAATCGGTGAACTTGGTGCAGGCGGTCCTGCTACAGATGTGGATAAGGCTGTCGCAAAGCTGATCGTCGATGAGATTCCGAACGGTGCCTGCTTACAGCTCGGTATCGGCGGCATGCCAAACGCTGTCGGTTCCCTGATTGCAGAGTCCGACTTGAAGGATCTCGGCGTTCACACTGAGATGTACGTGGATGCATTTGTCGATATTGCAAAGGCAGGAAAGATCAACGGTTCCAAAAGAATATCGACCGTTACCGCCAGACCTACGCTTTCGGCGCCGGCACCAAGAAAATGTACGATTATCTGGACGACAACCCGGAACTGATGAGCGCTCCGGTCGACTACACGAATGACATCCGCTCGATCTCCGCACTGGATAACTTTATTTCCATCAACAATGCCGTGGATATTGATCTCTATGGTCAGGTAAATGCAGAGTCTGCAGGCATCAAGCAGATCAGCGGCGCAGGCGGACAGCTTGACTTCGTGCTCGGCGCTTATCTGTCCAAGGGCGGCAAGAGCTTTATCTGCTTATCCTCTACCTTCAAGACCAAGGACGGTCAGGTGCAGTCCCGTATCCGCCCGACGCTGGCAAACGGTTCCATCGTTACCGACGCAAGACCGAATACACACTATGTTGTAACCGAATACGGCAAGGTGAACTTAAAGGGTCTGTCTACCTGGCAGAGAGCCGAGGCTCTGATCTCGATCGCGCATCCTGATTTCCGCGACGACCTCATCAAAGAGGCGGAGCAGATGCACATCTGGAGAAGAAGCAACCGCTAGTACCGGAGGACGACTGACGGACGGGACGTGGAATGTTGCATATAGTTTCACTATCTGAGGCCAGAAGAACAGCCATGTTCCAGATGAAAGCAGGCGTGGAGAATCCAATCGCCAAATACGGAATTTCTAAGCATGCCGCTTTTGACATCTTCGATGATCCATGTCTTTCAAGTTTGGAACACTCCGCAGAAGGTGTTCGCAACCTGCAGACAATTTTAGGACTTTTGTGTGTGTCCCTTATGGGCACCGCTGAACAGAACATAACCGCGCGAAGCCGATGTTCTGAATTGGCATCTGCCTTATTTTCAATAGCAGATGCCAACGAGTTTCGGTTCGCGCGGTTTTATATTGTTCTGTGAAGCGGTGCCCTTAGGGACACCAGAAAGTCCGCCCATTGTCTGCGGTTTGCCGGACACCTCCTGTGGATTGTCCAAACGTGGCAAAGACACGGAATATAATGTCAAAAGCGGCATGCAAGAAATTCACGTATTTTGCTCCAACGATTCTCCACGCCTGCTTCCATTCTGGAACAGGATGATTCTTCCCCTTCAGATCCTGTCAATCCTGTTACCATTCCACTTCCCATCTGTCAGCCGTCCTCCGGCACTAACCGGTTGTCTACAGGGTTCCAGCCATCCGGTCGCGGATCTCTACTCCGGTCGGTGTCCCCGCAAGCCCTCCTTTTCCGGTCTCACGGATATCCTCATTCATGCTGCGCCCGATACTGCGCATCGCGTCAATCACTTCATCCGGCGGAATCTTACTGAAGATCCCCGCCATCGTCATATCTGCAGAAGTCATGGCATTCACGGCTCCCATGACATTGCGCTTCACACACGGAACTTCTACAAGTCCCGCCACCGGATCGCATGCCAGTCCAAGCAGATTCTTAAGCGCCAGCGCCGCTGCATTGGCAATCTCATCTGCACCGCCGCCCAGAAGATACGTCACACCACCTGCCGCCATCGCGGAAGCCGAACCAATCTCCGCCTGACAGCCGCCTGCTGCGCCTGCCAGAAACGCCCGGTTTGCAATCACTCCACCGATTCCGGCTGCCACGTACAGGGCTTCCACCATACACTCCTCAGAAAAACCGCGCTCCTCCTGCACACTCAAAAACACTGCCGGTACCACACCGCAGGAGCCTGCGGTCGGTGCCGCAACGATCCGCTTCATGCAGGCATTGGATTCACCTGTCTTTAAAGCTTTTTCCATCACTTTTCCAATAAAGTCTCCGCAGAGCAGCGTTCCCGCCTCCCGCGCCCGCTTCATCCTGGTTCCCTCTGTTCCGACCAGTCCACTTGCTGACTTTAACGTCTCATCGTAATGTGCATCTGCAGACTGCATTGCCTGGTACATCCCGCGCATCTGTGCAAACGACTCCTCTGCGCTGATGCCCTGCTCCACGCAGTCATCCTCCTGCACAATTTTCCAAAAAAGGCTTCCCGGTCTCTCTCTCCATCCGGCACAGTTCCTCCAATGATCGGTACATTGTCATCCTCCCTCTGTTTTTCTATCATCCAGACGGTTCACACCGCCTTCCCGTCACATACGCTGCATCTTTCTGCCCATCTGATGTATCTATGCTTCCAGCATGCTTAAGTAGGTAACCTTTAAAATTCCCTCCAGATGCTCCAGCCACTCGATCGACTCTTGCGGCACCTCTCTGTCACACTCGATGACCATAACCGCCCTGGTGCCCCGGCTCTCGCGGTAAAGCTGCATCGTAGCGATATTTACCGACTTGTGCGCCAGCATCGAAGTCACCTCAGCCACATGCCCCGGCTGGTCAATGTTGTGCACGATCAAGGTCGGATAATCCCCGCTGAAATTCGCTGTCAGCCCATCCAGCTCGCAGATCCGGATCTGTCCGCCGCCTACCGACGCCGCAATGACTTCCAGCGTACGCCCGGATTTTCCGGTCAGATTCATCTTGACCGAGTTGGGATGTACATCTCCCAGATCAATCCCCTCCAGTGTAAAACTCATCCCAGACTCCTTTGCCATCGTAAAGCTCTCCGGGATTCTCGGATCATCCACCTGCATCCCGAGCAGTCCTGCCAGGATCGCCTTATCCGTACCGTGTCCCTTGCCCGTTGCCAGAAAAAGAGCCATGAAAATATATTTTTGCGTCCGCAACCTCCTCCGCTAAAAGCTTTCTGCTGACTCTGCCGATCTTCACAGCTCCCGCTGTATGTGAACTTGACGGTCCTACCATCACAGGTCCTATGATGTCGAGTAAATTCATCCTTTTTCTATTCCTTCCTTTGCGCTTTTCGCGTAAAATAAGGGGTATATCCCCGATATACCCCCTTGTCTGCCAAATTCTTTCCTTATTATATAAGCATTGTACAAAAAAGACAACCTGTTTTTTTTCGGGAGAATATGATACACTGAATGAAATGCAACGAATCGGAGGAATCCCATGAAAACACAGAAGACTTCCACAGCAAATACACATATACACGCCGACGGCATCACTCATACGCACGTTGACGGCATCACCCATGCACACGCCGACGGCTCCACTCACACGCATGCTGACGACACCGTTCATACTCATGCCAGCGGCTCCGTTCATACTCATGCCCACAGCTCCACTCACACACATCCGCATCACCACGAGAATACCAAGGCGGTCTTAAACCGCATGAACCGTGCGATCGGACATATGGAGGCCGTCCGCACGATGATCGAAGACGACAGGGACTGCAGCGAAGTGCTTGTTCAGATTGCGGCGGTGCGTTCCGCCATCAACAATATCGGTAAAATCATTTTAGAGGATCACATCAGCCACTGCCTGGTCGACGCCGTTGAAACCGGGGATGAGCAGGTCATCCGGGACTTAAATGATGCGATCGACAAGTTTGTAAAGTGATACATTTTTCATTTGGACATAGTTTGTTCATTTTTTATTCATATTTTATAGAAATCCAGGAAATCTTAAACCTTTTTTTATTCATCTTCCCGATTGATTGATTTTTGATGCAATTAGCGCTATATTCTCTTAGTATCGAAATTTAGCTTTACTTCCTTTTTTACAGGAGTTTTACACTGGAGAATCGGCAGCCCGGCTGCCCACATATATTGCACGCGTGAGCGTATCGGTGTTTCACACCGCCTACAGTCATTTTGGGAGGGTTCTATGAAAAAATTATTTAACATTCTAAAAGAAAAGCTTGCACCGCTTTCCAGTAAGCTTCAATCTCTGAAGAGCATTCTTCCGCAGAAGAAGCCACACAGTGAAAAATACTATAAACGGATTGCTTTCCTTAATAAGTATTCTCTTATTTTCCACTTTTTTTATTAGCCTGTCTGTTAATTCTTGCCGTGGAGACGATTTTCCAGACGGGACTTTGTGAGCGCTATAACTTTCATCAGCAATCACACGCTTGCATTCTTATATAATGCGCTGATTATCTTTGCATCTCTATCCCTTGTCTATCTGACAAAATATCGTACACAGATGCGTATCTTAATCAGCGGTTTGTGGATTTTCCTTGGAACCGTCAACGGTCTGATTCTGTCAAACCGTGTCACACCGTTCAGCTACACAGACTTAAAATGTCTGCCGGATCTGTTCGCAATGCAGAACACCAACTATTTTACAGCGGAGGAAGCAACCATGGTCGTGTCCGTTGTGGTTGCCTTCTTTGTCATTCTTGGTCTTCTCTTTGCAAAGGGACCCCGTTATCAGGGAAAACGCCATACCGTGCTTGGTCCGGTCTCCATTGCCGCTCTGATTTTAATCGGTCTTCCGATTACCACACAGGCAGCACAGAGTTCCAACATTCTTGCTTCCTATTTTGCAAATATTGCGCAGGGCTACTCTGATTACGGTTTTTTTTGTGTACGGTTTTTCCACCAGTGTTGTCGGAAGAGGCATGGATAAACCGGAGGATTATTCCGAGGAAACCGTTGATGCGATCAACACTCTTGTTGATTCCGCCAGCAGCCCGACCACTGTTTCCACAGGCAGCGAGCCGAATATTATCTGTGTTTTACTGGAGTCCTTCTGTGATCCTTACGAAGTAAACTTTTTAAATATGTCCGAAGATCCGATTCCGAATTTCCACAACCTTGAGGCAAACTATTCCACCGGTTACCTTACCGTACCGGTCGTGGGGGCAGGTACCGCCAATACGGAGTTCGAGGTTCTGACCGGAATGAGCATGCAGTATTTCGGTACCGGTGAGTATCCTTACAAGACGATCTTAAAACAGACGGACTGCGAAAGTATTGCCGATGATCTCTCCCAGATCGGTTATGGTACGCATGTCGTACATAACAATACCGCTACTTTCTACAGCCGCAACAATGCTTTTTCCATGATGGGATTCGATACCTTTACCAGCAAGGAGTGCATGAACATCTCCCAGTACACGCCGAATGGCAACTGGCCGACTGATGATGTGCTGGTACAGGAGACTGTAAAAGGTATGAACGCGACGGAAAACCAGTCCGATTTCGTATATACCATTACCGTGGAAGGTCACGGCGATTACCCGACCGAGAAGATTCTGGAAAATCCGGATATTCTTGTTTCCGGCGCCGCAGATGAGGCTTCCAACAACCAGTGGGAATATTATGTCAACATGATTCATGAAGTGGATGACTTCATCGGAGATCTGATCACAGCGGTTGACCGCCGCGGAGAGGACACCATCATCGTGTTCTTCGGCGATCATCTTCCAACGATGGGACTCACCGATGCGGATATGAAGTCCGGTGATATTTTCAAGACCAAGTACATCACCTGGAACAACATGGGGCTTGCAAAAAAGATGCTGATCTGACCGCTTACCAGCTTCTCGCGCACATTACCGATCAGGCAGGTATTCATGAGGGAACCATGTTCCGTTATCATCAGACACAGACCGCTTCCGAGACCTATCTTTCCGGTCTGGAGGATCTGCAGTACGATCTGCTGTACGGCAAACGCTACACCTACGGCGGAGAGGACCGCTACCCTGCATCCGACCTTGTGATGGATGTGGAGGACGTTACTGTCTCCTCTGTCCGCAAGAATACAAGCAACAATACCTTGACGGTGTACGGTGCGAACTTTACCAAGAATACGAAGATTTTCGTAAACGGCAATAAGGTTCCTACCACGTTCCTGACATCGAACCTGATTACGACCAGTCTGGACAATGTGCAGAACGGCGATACCATTACCGTGAATATCCTCGGTTCCAAGAGCCTACTGCTCCGTGCCGGTACCGGCGAGGTTATCTACGAGGATCCGGATATTGTTCCGGAGACGGAAGATCCGACCGAGATTCCGGAGACGTCCGCTACCGAGATGAAGAACACAGAAACAGAAAACTCTGAAATGAAAAGCTCTGAGACCGAAAGTTCCGAGATGAAGAACACAGAAACAGAAAGCTCTGAGACAGGCAGCTCCGAAACGACCTCCAAAGCCGACAGCTCAGCCGTCACTTCCGAAGCTGCATCAGATTCCAACAACTAGATGCTAAAAGGAACTGCCGTAATAAGCATACCGTACTTTACTTTGATAAGTAATATTACAGGAAGCGCATGATGCAGATTTCGGGTGGAACTGCATATGAAACATTCGTTGGAGAAAAATGTGTGTATTTCTTCCAGCCGGATGACTGCATCTGATTCCGTGTCTCTTCCACGTTTGGACTCTCTCGGAGTGTGTCCGACAAGCCACAGACAATGAGCGGACTTTCTAGTGTCCCTAATGGCACGCTTCACAGACAATATAAAACCGCGCGAACCGAAACTCGCCGGCATCTGCTATTGAAAACATGGCAGATGCCAATTCAGACATCGGCTTCGCGCGGTTATGTTTTGTTCATTGGTGCCATAAGGGACACACAAAAGTCCTAAAATTGTCTGTTGGCTTGCGGACACAGTCCGTAGAGTGCTCCAAACTTGGAAAGACACGGATCATCGCAGATGCAGTCACCGGCTGGTTAGAAATGCCGCATTTTTTGAACAGAATGTTCCATAGGCATTCCACCCGAAATCGTAGGGGTATGCTTCTCATAATATTACTTATCACTCCAAAGAGGACTCTGCTTATTGCGGCAATTCCTTTACATCCGCAATCTTCTTCGTTTTATTTTACATAGGCATGGTCAACCTTAATCTTCGGGTAGTAATTATCCCCCAGGCATTCCGTGACTCTTCCGCAGATCGCCGCAACCAGCTCCTCATCGCTCATCTTGAACTGGAACGGCACCAGCACATCGAAGATCAGGTTGGAATGGGTCGGACCGCTGACTACCCTGAAATCATGGATCGTAATCACATCATCTATTCCCTTTGTGATCGATACGACAGCGGCTTTCAGTTCACTGACGTGCTCATCGGAGGTCACAATCGGGTCCATATGTATCGTCGCCTCACACCCCAGCTTCTCCCGCAGTTCATTCTCTACGTTGTCAATCACATCATGTACTTCCAGAATATCGCCGTCTGCCGGCACTTCCGCATGCAGCGTCACCATCTTGCGCCCCGGGCCGTAATCGTGCACGATCAGATCATGGATCCCGCAGATCTCCGGATGCGACATGACAATCCGGTCGATCTGCATGACAAAAATTCCTCTGCCGGCGGCTGTCCCAACAGCGGATTGAGTGTCTCCTTCGCCGCGCTGATCCCCGCATACAGGATGAATACACCAACCAGCACACCGCACCATCCGTCGATGTGAAGTCCGGTAAAATGTCCGATCAGTGTTGCCGCAAGAACTGCCGTTGTCGCGCAGGTATCACTCAGGCTGTCGATCGCCGTTGCCTGCATTGCCGCGGAATCAAGCTTTTTTCCGATCCTGTGATTGTAAAAATACATATACAGCTTCACCACAGAATCGACAACACCAGAATCACAACAATCAGTCCGGAGAACTCTGTCTCCTCCGGATGTACGATCTTGCCCACCGAATCCCGGATCAATTCATACGCCATCAGAAGAATCGCTGCTGCCACCACCAGTCCTGAGATATACTCGATCCTGCCATGCCCAAACGGATGCTCCGGATCCGGCTTTGTGCCTGCCAGCTTGAAGCCTGCCAGCGTCACGATCGAAGAGCCTGCATCCGACAGGTTGTTGACCGCATCTGCCGTGATGGCAATGGAATGGCTGATGGTGCCCGCAAGAAATTTTCCCGCAAAGAGCAGTACATTGAACAGAATACCTACCACACCGCACAGCACACCATATTCTTCACGAATCTTCGTCTGATCGTTCTTCTCCTGAATGAATATCTTCGCCAATAATGTAACCATAAAACTACCCCCTCGGTTGCTTCTCCCCCTACTCAAGCTTTCCAATATCATGCACCGGCCAGTAGATCACTGCCGCCCCTGCCCAGAATCTTATCCTCCCTCACATACGGATTCGTCCAGTATCGTGCGTCCCACGAATCATTCCGATTATCCCCCAGCATCAGATAAGAGTCTTCCGGCACCTCAAAATGATAATTCCCCGTCGCCACCGTCCAGTCCTCTTTGAGATAATCCTCGTCCAGCGGCGTATCCGCTCCGTCAATATAAATGTATCCGTCCCGGATATCCACGGTCTCGCCCGGAAGCCCGATCACACGCTTCACATACAGTTCTTCCTCGTTGTCCGGATAACGGAAAATGACAATATCACCGCGCTCCGGCGACTTGCTCCGGTATGCCAGACGGTTTCCGATCAGACGATCCCCCGGCATGATGGTGTTCTCCATCGACCCGGTCGGCACATCGGCATTGATGATAATATACTTTTTTCAACAAAAACATCGCAACGGCAAGCGCGATTACAAACGGTATCACCCAGCTTAAAATCTCACGGATGACCGCTTGTGCTGTCCCCTTTACTCTCTCTTTTCTCTTCCTTTGGTTGATTCTGTTTTGGCATCTTTTTTTTCCCTCTGTCTGCTTTCTATGTCTGCTTGTTATTGTAACACACCTGACGGAAAATGAAAACGCATGATGGCATCTAATTCTAAAATATGCTATGATGTCGGTATGCGCTGCGGGCATCCGTCCGCACACACATACGGATTACTTTTGGAAAAGGAGTTCTTCATGGAAACTTATAACGATCAATTATTTCCCCCCGCATTTCTTGTAAACTACACGAAAGAGCCTGCCGGCAGACAGCGTGTTCTCGCCTACTCACTCTTTCGTTTTCTATCCTGCGTGTCAGAAAAGCATCCTGATCTCGCGCAATTCCTCGCAGATCAGGTTTCCTGCCCGTCGGCCGAGGACAGCTTTGAGACACTGGAGATTATTCTCTCTGCGGACGACTATTTCTCGCCTTCCATCGCAGCGGATGGTTTTGAACCGTTTTATCTGTATGCCGCCATTGTGCTGACTGCTCAGGGGTTCCTTTCGGCACCACCACACCGGTTATCGACTCTCTGATAGAAGATCATGCGCCAGAGGCTGCCAGCCTGCCTTACGCAGACGGCAATCTGCCGCTGGATGCCCTGCTCGTGGACTGCCGGAACTTCTACGCAGCACTCTGCCTGTGCCTGATGCATCACACGGACGCACTGGCTGCTCTGCTGCCGCAGTTTTTAAATGCATACCGTCCGGAATATCACTTCAGCTGCGAGTCTTTTGTTCTCTATGACTTTATGGACGAGTATTTTGAGCAGCATGACTGTCTGCACCATCCGTCCTTTGTCCAGTTGACGGATACCCTGGTCGCTGCCACCTTAAACTACTACAACACCGATTTTGGCACACTTCTCGAGACCGAGATCGCCCAGAACCTTTCCGGAACCGGCTCCCGGTTTGCAGGGCTTAAGCGCTATGGCAGCGTGCGTCTGCCTGCCATAGCTGACGCAGATAAGGCATGCCATATGCTCGCCAACCTGTTCCGCTATGCCGCCCTTTACGAGCTGCGCAGCCATCTGTTTGATTTTCATCTGGATGAAGACCGCCTGATCACACTCGACAACTGGCAGACGGAACTTCACTGGCACTATGTACAGTATGCGAATGTCTATCAGCTTGCGCTTGACTCCTTTCAGTCTGCAGCACTCTCCAGAGAATTGCTGCACCGGCAGTTTCTGCTTAATCTTTCCTGCCTGAACCGCTGATTGCGCGTTCTGACGCAATGTAACCCCTGCGAAGTGCGTTTGCTTCATAAAATGCATTTTGCGGTCAGAAAGCGGCAGCCAGCCGATCTCATGATCGACTGGCTGCCGCTTTTTTATCTTCTATTATATTCTCTAAATGTTCTTCGCCTATTCTGTCTTAAATACGGCGATCTCGGTCTTAAGACCTGTCATATTATCTCCCAAGCTCTCCGCCGTGCCGTTTAAGTTCTCTACATTCTGCTCCAGACTTGCTGCAACCTTCTTCACCACTTCAGCCAGCGCTTGCTGCCGTCTCTTCAATGATAGAAGAAATATTATGTACTGCCTCAAGCGTATCCTCGCGCTCCTTATCGGCACGCTCCGTTCCGGCAAGAATCTCCTTTAATCCGTCAAACAGCTTATCCATGGCGTCGCTCATATCCTGAATACACCGATAACCTCACGCACTGCTTCGGTCTGCTGTGCAACCATCTCGCCCGCCTGCTTTGCGCTCTCGACGCTCACGCCGGTCTGCGCACTGATATTCTCCACATTATTGCGGATCTCTCCGGCAGCCTCCGCCGAATTATCTGCAAGCTTACGGATCTCCTCGGCTACAACCGCAAATCCGCGTCCTGCCTCTCCGGCTCTTGCCGCCTCAATCGATGCATTGAGCGATAACAGGTTCGTCTGCTCCGAAATATCTGTAATGACAGAAACAAACTGATTGATCGTCTCCGATTCGCGCTTCAAGTCTTCGATGCTTTCTTCCACCTTCGCGGTCACAGCTGTCGTCTCATTCGCGCGCTGTCCCAGCTGTTCGATCCGGTCCATACCTTTGCGGATCATCTCCTCCGCCTCAGACACAAGCGTCTCTACCTCGCGCGCCACACGGTTGACTTCCTGAATCTCCTCGGAAAGCGTTCCCGTCTTGCTCACGCACTCCTGCGCATGTGTGGACTGCCGCTCCATGCCCTCGTTGATCTCACCGATCGCGTTTGCTATATCCTGCGAATACTCCTGAATAATACCAGATGCATTCGTCACTTCACCGGCAGATGCCGCCAGCTTATCCGTCGCCTGACTGACCTTCTGCACCAGCTGCTTGTTGTGTGCGATCATGTCATTTGCCGCAGCAGCAAGTCCGCGGAACTCGTCGCGTCCCTTCACGGACACGGTCGTTGCCAGATTACCTTCCGCCACAACCTCAAGACTTCCGGAAATACGCTTCATATTCTTGCGGATTCCGCTTGTCACTGCAGTTCCGATCAAAAGTGCAATGATACTGGAGATCCAGAACTCCCGCTATCGTGATCTGCTTAATGGACTCTGCCTGTCCGGTAATGACCTTCAACGGCACCAGCGCACACATCGTTGCCCCGGTATCCTCACTCTTGCTGTGGAAAAACAGATACTCTGTTCCGTTGTACTGCACCTGTCTTACGCCGTCCGTCTCACTCGCCTGCAGATAAAAATCCTTGTCTGCAAAAATCGTCTCTCCCTCGACCGGCGTTCCCTGTTCGTCTCCCGCATTGCGCTTCACTGCAAGCTCTCTGCCGCCTGCCGTCACGAATCCCACAATGCTTCCGTCTCCCAGATTCAGTCCCTGCATGAACTCTGTGACTGCCTCCGCCTTGATGTCGATTACGATAACCGCCTTACCGTTCTGCGCGGCTGCCTGATATACCATAATGTATCTGGACGAGTCGATGCTCAGATACTCATCCAGCGCATTGTGATGGTCATCCCACTGTCCCAGCTTGCCATCAACCGCCATCTCATCCATGTACTCCTGTGGTAAATGCCCTTCTGCGCCTTGTTCTTCGTCGAGATCATCTGCAGATCGCCGGAAGGAATAATATAGATGTTGCTGATACAGGAGTTGCCAACCTGGGAAGCAAGAATTCTTGTCTTCACCTGGTCAATCAACGTCCGCTTGGACGTCGGATCATTGTCGTAAATCCCCACAAAATACTTTCCAAGATCCGAATCCACCACGTATTTTAATGCCTCTGCACTGATGAACGAGTTGCTCGTATCGATATTCTGCAACGCCATCTCGATCGTCTGCTGCGTGGAATCGCGATAGGAACTGCTCATTCCGTCCGCCGCCTTGCGGTAGGAAATAATTCCAAGCACAATCATAAACAGAACCGGCACAAGAAAACACAGCACGATCTTCTCCCGGATTCCAAATGCCATCGTAACATTCGCGTTTCTTCGCTTTGCCTGCTTCTTCCCCTTTTTCATATTGATAACCTTCTCCCTGTTTCTTAACATATTACCCTTATTATAAAGCAAAAAAAACACAAATATTTCCATATATTTCTACGAAAAAGTGCTTTATTTTAACAAAATATAGCCATTTTGTTCAAAAAAGCATACAATATTGTCTCTGCCTAGCTCCCGCTGCTAAAAAGTGTTAAGTCTCTTCCTGGTACACTATGAAAAAATTAAAAAAAGCGGCAAAATCCCCCTCCGTTTTCCTGGCTGTTATACTTGATGACAACTGAAACCAAAGGGGGATTTTTATATGACAATCTTTGAACACATTTTTTCTGTGATCGGTATTCTTATCATTATCGGAGGTTTTATCTACGGAATCTATGATTCCTATTTTGAAGGCAAAGGCACTTCATCATCCAAAGCTTCCGCTTCAACCTCAGCTCAGACAACCGATGCCGTCTGACTCTCAAGCATGCGGTAGCCCACACGCGGGATCGTGGTAATGTACGTCGGATCCATCGGGATCTTCTCTATCTTCTTGCGGATATTTGTCATATTGACCCGCAGAATAACGGCTGCCGCTGCTTGCATACGGTCCCCATATCTTCTCTAACAACATCTGATACGTCACCACAGTTCCCGAATTGAGGGCAAGACACTCCAGAATCCGGTATTCTACCGGCGAAAAATGAATCTCCTCCCCCCGGCAAGGCTTACCTGCCGTCTCGAAAAATCAATCTTCAGATCTCCTGCCTGATAAAAGCTTCCCTGTCCTCCCGGAATCCTTCAGCGCAGCGCAGTGTAAATTCTCGCCGCAAGCTCCTGCTCATGAAACGGCTTGACAATGTAGTCGTCCGCTCCCGCATACAGGGCGTTGACTTTATCCATATATCCCGTCTGTCCGGATACAACGAGAATCGGACAATCCGTCCACTCTCTGAACCACTGGATCAGACCAATCCCGTCCATATCGGAAAGCTGGGTATCCATCAGAATCAGATCCGGGCAGATACTGGTGCTCATCTCCATGCCGGAGCGTCCGCTGGTGGAAGTATAAAGCCTATAGTTCTCCCGGGCTGCAGCACCCTGCGGATCAGATAAAAAATACTTTCATCCTCATCAATCAGCAAAATCTTTACTCTGTCGCTTATTTGGTTTTTATAGTTCACTGAAACTGCCTCCTGTCATTACGTTTTTCTATATATGTAAGTAATTCAGAAGGCAATCTCCTTTCTTTCCATCTGTCTGGTGTATATAATAGATATTCTCCCAATGGTAAATCATGCGACATCCGTAACGGCGGCTTAGAATCCGGCAGACAACGCATACCAGAAGCATCACCCACACAACCACCGCCAGCAGTTTGGACAGCAGGCTGCGCATGCCCGCCTGCTCCCGCATGACGACTTCATCCAGCACGGAATGAATCATCGTGAACGTATCTGTGCAGGCATCCGGCTTTGCGTCCCTTGTCTCCAGCAGCGTCTGCGCAGACATCATATTCTGCCAGGAACCTTCGTACTGCATCTCTCCCGTCAGAGCAGCCTGCCCGTCTGCCACGCAGGCTGCAGCATTTTCCACGCTCCGCCTTGCCTGCCGGATCCGGTACCACATAAAAAAAAGACAGCAGGAGAGCCATCGCCATCAGACAGCATACCAACTTATGTCTTTTTGCTGTTTACCATTTCTCCCACCATCCTTTCCGCATTTGCTAATTATTGTAACATATATTCTTTTTATATCAAACTTGTATTTGTAAAATCATCTTTTTTTAATTTCTTAGCGGTTTCTTAACGGCTTTTTCGTATATGACGCGTTTACACCGGCAACCCTAAACAGGTAACCATCATTCACCTCCCCGGGAGGTTCACAGAAAGGATGCCCTATGAAAGCAAATGTGATCGAAGGCTGTATCAGCTGCGGGCTGTGTGCCAGTGTATGTCCGGAGGTCTTCCGGATGAACGATGAAAATGTATCGGAGGTCTATCATCAGCCGACGCCGGAACAGGAAGATGCCACGCAGGAAGCCGCTGACGGCTGCCCGGTGAGCGTCATCGAAATCGAGTAATCCCCGGCAGAGAAAAAACATCTGCCCGCCGCACCAGTCAGTGCTCAGCGGGCAGATGTTTTTCTTGAGTTCCTCCACGTTTTTTTTCTCCACGCGCCGCTTATCCAGCGGGTACACAAACCACAGAATCGCTGCCACAACAAAAAAATCCGATCGCAGGCACCAGCGTTGCTGTGGTGTACAATCCACGCCGCACGGCATCCGTCTGCGCCGCCGCAGCCGGCTCATACCCGATCACCTGCAGCGCCCATCCTCCGATGCCTCCTGCCAGCGCCTGTCCGACCTTTCTGGCAAACGAATATACCGCATAGACAGTTCCGTCATCCCGGTGCCCAGTCTGCACTTCCTGATCATCGATGACGTCCGTGATATTCGCCCAGATCACCGTATTAAAAAAGCCAAGCCCGAGATATCCGATTGCCCCGAGCCACAGAAACAGCCACATATTCTGTAATTTTAGCACATACATGACTGCAAATACAACACCAGAGAACAGCATCCCCGCCACGAGGACGCCTCCTTTTTTCCCAAATCGTCTGGAAACAGGCACACCGAGTGGTGCTGCCACCAGCAGAATCACCAGTGTGGACAGCAGCGTGAACAGTGAAATGCCACGGGCATCCCCAAAGTAATCCGGATAGATATAATTGTTCATCGTGCTGATTAAAAGCTGGGAGAGCAGCAGAAATACCGCAGCTCCGATCATCCCGAGAAGTGCGCGGCTCTTCACAATCGCACCAAGCGTTGCCGCAAAACTCACAGATTCCGCGTCCACTTCACGCCCCACCGCCACCCGCTCCGTAGTCATGCGGTAACAGACCAGATAGCAGAGTAACGCGAGAATCGAGAAAATGCCCGCAACCACCGTAAATGTTCCGCCGCCGCGCACGACCTGATTGCCGTCTGCATCGGTCGTGTACAGAAAAAGCGGCGTCACGATGCCGATCACAAGCCCCGCCAGTGTCGCCCCAATCGACCGGGAGGTAGATAACGCCGTCCGCTCCGATGCCTCGCCCGTCGTGATCGCAGATGCCATCGAACCATACGGAATGTTGATCGATGTATAAAAAAATACTTCCCCACAAAAGATAAGTAACATACATGTAGACAATCTTCCACGGCATAGATGCCTGCGCCATGGCAGTCTGGTACATCAAAAAACTCGACAGCGCCACCGGTCCGCACATCCTGCGGATCCAGCATCGGAACTTTCCATCCCGCGCCGGCGGCGCAGCATCGACGATGCGTCCCATCGTCACATCCGTGAATGCATCCACAAATCGTGCGACCAGAAACAGTGTCCCCCACCATTCCGCCGCTGATACCGAGTACCTTGGTATAGAAGACCATCAGAAACGAGCTGGCAAAAATAAAGGTAAAATCGTTGCCAAAGTCACCGAACATGTAGCCGATCTTATCCCGCCTGCCAAAGTCTCTCACTTCTCCATCCTTCATTGCACTAACCCTCCGTCTTCTGCTCCCATCGGAACGTATGAAGAGAGTATGCCCGGATTATCTGTCCTGTATACCTTTTTTCTGGCGGTACATGCGCTCATCCGCAAGCGCCAGCAGTTCATGGCTTTTTTGCTTTCCCTGCTCTCCCCGCATCGCGCAGCCGATACTGATCGACAGCTGCCACGGGGTATCCGCTCCCCAGGCAATTGCATTTACATTCTCCTGTGTCTGATGAATAATCACGTCCATCTCGTCCTGCGTCTTACCTTTTACAATCACAACGAATTCATCCCCGCCGTAGCGTGCCAGAAACGCCTGCATATTGCCAAAGGTGCGCTTTAACTGCTCCGCCACCAGCCTGAGCACCTCGTCGCCGGTCACGTGACCGTAGGTATCGTTACTTTCTTGAACTTGTTCACATCCATCAGCAGATAGCAGCAGGTCTCCCGCTCTCCGTTGCGCTCGTCAAGTTCCCACATGTACTGATCCAGTCTGCGTCTGTTGTTAAGACCGGTCAGACCATCCTGCGTTACCTGACCTTTCTGAATACCAAGATATACACCCACAGCAATGCAGCAACCGTAAACGCCCACGCGGCATCCATGGAAAATATTTTTTCTACCAGAATGCCCGCAGCCGGAAACAAAAACGCGGCGGCAAGCTTCTCCAGTTCTCCCCTGCGCTGTGCACTTCCGGCACGAAGCGCACCAAACGCGGCAAGAAGAAATGCCACCACAAGGTATAACATGCCCACAGCAGGTATCAGATATGCCGCTGGTCCCTTTTTATAGTAATTCACCATATTGATAAAATAGACCGCCTTCGTCCACGGGTTTGAGAGCAGCACAGCACTGCCGATCAGTGCCGGTATCGCCAGAATCCAGCATTTTATCCCTCTCTGTCCGTTTCCGTCCTGCGCCACATCCAGCACATACAAAAAGCACAGGTAGGCGCATGCCAAAAGGCCGAACGCATACCACACCCCCAGCCCCTTTAACAAAATCCTTGGACCAAATCCGCCTTTTCCGAGATTGCACAAAATCGCTGTGCGGCACAGTAAAAGCAGTACAAACAGCAGCATCTCCGTGCGCAGCACGCGTGTCCTCCACGAAAAAGACAGCGTCTGCCTGGTATTATGGCGCATCATGAGCAGCGCAATCGCCGGTATGAAATTGATCTGTAAAAATGCTGCCGTACTCACGCAGTCCGCCTCCCCCATGCACCGCGCTCTATGCGCGCATACGTTTTTTTTCTGTTTCTCCTCATACATCCGCTCATCCGCCTGCTGTATCAGGTTCTCCCCGCGCCTTCCGGCTTCATGCCAGAACGCGTAGCCGATACTCATGGACAGCTGCAGCGGAAGCTGTCCCTCTTTGTTAAACCGGTCGATACCTTCCTGGATCCGCGCGATCGCTTCCTCAATCTGTTCCTGCCCAAACCAGCCTCCGAGCACGGCAAACTCATCCCCTCCATAGCGTGCGAGAAATACCGGATCTTTGCCGAACACCCCCCCGCAGAATATCCGCTGTATGCCAGAGCGCCTCATCGCCCACCGCAATGTCCCAGTTCATCGTTGATCCGCTTGAAATCATCCACATCAATCATCAGAAGTCCCCACTCGTGCTCCGGGCACAATTCGATCTTCCGCTGCAGATGTGCGTCAAACTCCCTGCGGTTATTCAGTCCGGTCAACCCGTCTGTCGTGATCTGCCGGTTCTGCGCATTCAGATAAATAAACAGTACTGCCAGTGCCACAAAAGGTCCTCCCGTGCGCCAGCTCTCCGCAAAGCTCTGCACCATCCCGCCCACAAGGCTGAACACGCCTGCCTCAAGCAGATAGCGCGTCTCTTTCTGCCCTTCCTTGGTAACCTCCTTCGGATACGCCGTCGCTGTCAGAATAAGTCCCATCAGATACATCGCAATACTTTACCAGCTTTGCCGGCAGACTGCCGTGATTTAAGCTGTAGGACACCGCATGCACGCCCCATCCTTCCGTGCTCAGTCTCCAGGGGAATGATCACCGTAAGCAGCACCACAGCAATAGCGGTTCCTGTCATAACATGGCATACCGCAGCCGTCCACCGCCGGTTATGCCGCACAGAAAGCTTTCCGTTCACATACAAAAGCCAGGCATACGGTACTGCTGTCAGGAAGAAGCAGTACACCAGATACCCGGCATACAGCACCGTAAACCGATGTACATAAAGCTGCAGTGCATGATACGTCACATCACTGCCCATCATGCAGATAATCAGAAACGGAAGAAACCCGAAAATCCGGTCTCCCTGCGTCCGTTCCTCCCGCTTCCAGTTATTCATTCCGATGGCAAGGAGCATCACTATAGGAAACAGGTAGATTTCAAGCTGTTTAAACTCTTCCATCATGCATCCTCCTTACCTAAGATTCTCCTATTATACCATTATTGTTTCTGTCTGTCAGTAAAAAACAGGGAAAAAAGTACCACAATACCTTTCCCCTGTTCCCAGTTGTCATTCTATTCTTTGAGAATTACTGATATTTTCTGCGAAACTGCACCGGCGTCATCTCATACGCTTTTTTTTGAACAGCCGGTTAAAATGCTCCACATTCTCGTAACCCACGTAGGCGGCAATCGACTCTACCGTCTGGTTCGTCTCCTTTAACATAGTGCGTGCTTTTTTCATGCGTGCTTTCTTTACCGCATCCTGGAAGGTCATGCCGGCCTTTTCCTTAATGTACTTGGACAGGTAAGGCTTGGAGAGATTAAACTGATCTGCCAGCACATCCAGCGTCACATCCGCATAGTGATTCTGTATGTAATTCATGATGTCGACGATCCGCTCCTCGCGTCCCTCCACAATGTTCTCACTCTTTAACATCTTGTTGGCAGCGGATACCAATGCCGCGATCGAGCTGGTGATGATATCTTCGTCAATTCCGACGCCCCAGTAATTCTTGCCCTTGCAGATGATCTCCACATACGCCGCAGCCTTGGATGATGATCCTTCTGAAATGGCGTGCTCCTCGTATACGGCAAGCTCGTAGCTGATGCCGAAATACATCTTGATTGCGTTGCTCACGGCGTCCAGGCGGCCGTTTCCTGTCGTCTCAATCGTGCGGCGCTCCTTGTTGTGCTCGATCACCAGGCGTGATGTGATGCCGTCCTTCTGCTCGAAATGACACTCTGAAATCTGAAAAACATCGCACAGGTTGACATAATGTTCTTCAAAAATCCGGTAAATTGCTTCCGGCGAGAGTTCCTGATGTCTGCGATCCGATACACCCTTGACCAGATAACCGACTTCTTCCTTCATCTTATCCGGCAGATCCATACCGAAGTTCTGCTTTTAATACGAATGCGACTCCGCCCTTTCCAGACTGGCTGTTAATGCGGATGACATCCGACTCGTATTCCCTTCCGACATCCTTCGGATCCAGCGGCAGGTACGGCACATCCCAGCGGTCGCCGCTCTTGCCCGCTTCTCTCCACGCCATACCCTTGGAGATGGCATCCTGATGGGAACCGGAAAATGCGGTAAATACCAGATCTCCGGCATACGGTGTACGCTCGTAAACCCGCATACCGGTAAAGCGCTCGTATTTCTCGCGGATCTCGCTGATATTGGAAAAATCAAGCTGCGGATCGACACCGTGGCACACCATATTCATCGCCAGCGTCACAATATCAACGTTTCCGGTGCGCTCTCCGTTTCCGAAAAAAGAGTGCCCTCCACGCGGTCCGCACCGGCAAGAATACCGAACTCCGCATCGCTGATACCGCATCCTCTGTCATTGTGCGGGTGAACGCTCAACACCACATTATCCCTGTATTTCAAATGCTTGTGAATATACTCGATCTGGCAGGCAAATACATGCGGCATCGCAATCTGTACCGTGGTCGGAATGTTGATGATCGCCTTGTGCTCTGCATCCGGCTTCCAGACATCGAGCACTGCATTGCAGACCTCAACCGCATAGTCCACCTCTGTGCCCGGGAAGCTTTCCGGACTGTACTCAAACGTAAAATTGCCGTCCGTCTCCGCCGCGAGTGTCTTTAACAATTCTGCCCCGTCCACTGCCAGCTGCCTGACTTCTTCCTTGCTCTTCTTAAACACCTGTTCGCGCTGTGCCACAGAAGTAGAATTGTAAAGGTGAATGACTGCATGTGGCGCTACCCTTGACCGCCTCAAACGTCTTTCTTAATAATATGTTCTCTCGCCTGTGTCAAAACCTGTACGGTCACATCATCCGGGATCATATCACGCTCGATTAACGCGCGCATAAAGTTGTATTCCGTGTCCGAAGCTGCCGGAAAACCGACCTCGATCTCCTTAAATCCGATGTCGACCAGCATCCGGAAAAATTCAAGCTTTTCCTCCAGTCCCATCGGCTCGATCAGCGCCTGATTACCATCCCGCAGATCCACGCTGCACCAGATGGGCGGCTTCTCAATGCTGTCCTTCTTCACCCAGTCATATGTCACCTCCGGCGGCATAAAGTATGATTTTCCGTATTTTGCTGCAATATTCATGTCTTTCCTCCATACAAAATAATTCAAGAAAGTTGATTTCTGTTATTTATTTCGTATATACTATCATACCCCTTATGCTTCCGCAAGGTGCGTTTTTAATCAAATATATTGATTTATTTTATCTTTTTCTAAATTCCGGCCTTTTTGCAGATGTCATTGAGACAGCAGCGGTCGCAGTATGGCGCTGTCCGCGCGGTACAGACTGCACGCCCGTGATCCACAAGCCTGTGGCAGAAATCATTGCTCTCCTCCGGCGGAATCAGCTTCCAGAGTGCCATCTCCACTTTCTTTGGTTCCCTGATCCCGTCCACGAGCCCAATGCGGTTCGCCAGGCGGATACAGTGCGTATCAGTGACGATTGCCGGCTGTCCAAAGACGTCCCCCATCACCAGATTGGCGCTTTTTCTGCCGACTCCCGGAAGTTCTAACAGCGCATCAAAATCTTCCGGTACTTTTCCCTGGTACTTTTCCTTCAGCATCTTCATGCAGGCGGAGATGTCGCGCGCCTTGCTATGTCCCAGCCCGCACGGTTTTACAATACGCTCAATCTCCTCCACATCTGCATCCGCAAGTGCATCCACATCCGGGAATTCCCGGTACAGATCCTGCACGACCACATTGACTCTCGCATCCGTACACTGTGCCGCCAGTCTCACACTGACCAGAAGCTTCCATGCATCGTCATAATCCAGTGAACATCCCGTGTCCGGATACTCCTTTTTCAAACGCTCTATCACCTGAAGTGCCAGTTCCTTTTTTTGCATATTTCTCCTCCGTCTCTCTTAAATCCGGAACTTCTTCCACTGATACAGTTCCATATCCACATAGCCGTCAGTTACTTCGACGCCCTCTGCCTCCAGCAGCAGCTTCTGCTCATTCACACCGCCAAATGCAAAGGCATCCGAGAGTCTGCCTTCCCGGTTCACCACACGGTAACAGGGAATATGCGCTGGATCCGGGTTCACGTGAAGCGCGTAGCCAACCACTCTTGCCCATCTGGGATTCCCTGCAAGCGCCGCCACCTGTCCGTAAGATGCCACACATCCCTTTGGAATCTGCTTTACGATTTCATAGATCTTCTGATAAGAATTGCCCGACTCCGCCATGATTGCCGCCTTTCTTCCTATATCATTTATTATCATCTATCTTAACATACAATCCGGCTTTTCACATCTTCTTTTTCCTGTAAAATGTCTTCCATTTTTTTCCCAGTTTTGCTCACCTTTCCATGTGCTTGTATTTTTTCCCGTGCGTTCTTGCGTTCGCGTTTGTAAAGTGCTAAAATTTTGACTTGTGTTTATAAAAATTTAATAATTACAGACTGAGGAAATGAAAATGAATGAATTGAAACCAAAACTATTTGACGTCTTAAAGGACTACAGCAAAGAACAGGCCATGCGCGACGTGATCTCCGGTATCATCGTTGCCATCATTGCCCTGCCACTGTCGATCGCGCTTGCCATCGCATCCGGCGTCGGGCCGGAGCAGGGGCTCTATACTGCCATCATCGCTGGATTTTTTATCTCGTTTTTCGGCGGCAGCCGTGTGCAGATCGGTGGTCCTACGGCAGCCTTTGTAGTCATCATCTATGGCATTGTCACGGATTATGGCACGGCAGGCCTTACTGTCGCAACCATTCTTGCCGGCATTTTTCTGATCGTAATGGGAATCTGCCACTTTGGTTCTCTCATTAAATATATTCCTTATACCATCACAACCGGTTTTACCTGCGGTATCGCTGTGACCCTGTTTGTCGGCCAGCTCAAGGATTTCTTCGGACTCTCCATCGCATCCGTGCCGTCCGGGTTCGTGGATAAGGTCATTGCCTACGCCACAAATATTTCCACCATCAACTGGACTGCCACCGCTGTGGGCGCTGCAGCTATTGTCATCATGCTGCTCTGGCCGAAAGTCACCGACAAGATTCCGGGATCTCTGATTGCGATTATTGTCACGACCGCCGTTGTCTACTTCGCGGATCTCCCGGTCAACACAATCGGCAGTGTCTACGGAGAGCTTTCTTCCTCCTTCCCGACACCGCATGTTCCGGCACTGTCCATGAAACTGGTGCAGGAAATGCTCTCACCGGCATTTACCATCGCGCTGCTGGCAGGCATCGAATCCCTGCTGTCCGCTGTCGTCTCGGACGGAATGATCGGTGATACCCACAAATCCAACGCCGAGCTGGTCGGTCAGGGACTCGGAAATATTTTTTCCGGTATTTTCGGCGGTATCCCGGCAACCGGTGCGATCGCCCGTACCGCAGCCAACGTCCGCAACGGCGGCCGCACCCCGGTCGCCGGCATCGTGCACTGTATTACCTTAACCATTATCCTTCTGGTGCTCATGCCGCTTGCCGCTTTGATCCCGATGACAACGCTTGCCGCTGTTCTTCTGATTGTGGCTGCCAACATGGCAGACTGGACTTCCTTTTTCCGTCTCTGCAAAACAGCGCCAAAAAGCGATGTCATTGTGCTGGTGGCAACTTTCCTGCTCACCGTATTTTTTCGATCTTGTGATCGCGATTGAAGTCGGCGTTGTGCTCCGCCGCCATGCTTTTCATGAAGCGTATGGCAGAAACCGCCGATGTGACCGCATGGAAATATCTGGATGAGCCGGACGTTACCCCGGGCGAAGCGGAAAAACTGCGCGATATTCCTCACACCATCCGTGTCTTCGAGATCAGTGGTCCGCTGTTTTTCGCCGCCGCAGACCAGATCTTACAGATCAACAGTGACAAGGCTACCCGCGTGATTGTCATCCGCATGCGCAGCGTCCCTGCCATCGACGCCAGTGCCATGAAATCACTGCGCGAACTGGCCGACCGTGCAAAAAAGAAAAAGATTACACTGGTTTTCTCCCACGTCAACGAACAGCCGATGTCCGTAATGGTCAAAGATGGCTTTACCGAGTACGTCGGAGCCCAAAATTTCCATGCAAATATCGTAGAAGCTCTGGATTATGCAGAAAATCTGGTAAAAATAGTCCTGTTCCTCTTACATCTACTTTATGAACATCCGCCAAACTGTTACAATAATAGCAGGGAAAAAGGCATCGGTGCACAAGATGCACCGGTGCCTTTTTACATTTAGAGTAATACGGTATTTACAAAGGAGGATTCTTTCTATGGATAATCGTTTGACCGATCTTTCCCATCCGGCAGTTGCAGCACAAAGCCGCAATAAGACAGCCATTGCCGGCACCTGCACAATGAATACGGTACTTGCGGCGGCCTACATCGCAGAAGTCTTAAAAAGGCGTGCGCAGTCTTCCGTCGTATCTGATTTTTTCTTCTGCTCTGTCTGCTGCCCTGTGTCACATCCATTCTTGCCTACACAAAGCAGAAGGATACCTCTAGTGTGCGCTATCTCTGCGGCGGCGGCTTTGCCCTTCTGTATGCCTATGTGATGTTTACCTCATCAACAGATCTGACGTTCTGCTATGTAATCGTAATGCTGTTGATTCTTCTGGTGTATGCAGATAAAAAGCTCGTTTCCCTGCTGTGTACTTATGCACTGGTGATCAATATCCTTGTTCTGGTCTTTTTCGTGCCGTTACACAGGGTTTCACCGCTGCCCAGATTACCAATGCCGAGATTATAATCGCCTGCATTATCCTTTCCTATATTTTTGTATTGATGTCTGTCACAAAGATTGCGCAGATCAACGATGCCAACATCAAAAAGGCTGACTCTGACCGCAGCCAGTCCGATGATCTTCTGCAGCTGACCTTAAAGGTTGCCGGAGATATGGCAGGAAATATCGATCAGGTTTCACACAGCACCTCACAGCTTCGAGATTCCATCGCCGGCACGCAGACCGCCATGGAGGATCTTACCAGCGGCACTTCCGAGACCGCCGCTGCCATCCAGGTGCAGCAACAGCAGACAGAAAACATTGACCAGCAGGTACAGAACGTATCATCCGTCACTGCCGAACTTCTCTCCTCCACCGCAGAGACCTCTGCCAATCTGACGGCAAGCAAAGATGTTATGAAGAATCTTGTGCAGCAGGTACAGGTCTCAGAGGCTTCCAGTACACGCGTCGCGGATTCTATGGAAGAGCTGAAGGAATATGCTGACAAAATGCAGAGCATCGTTGCCTTAATCAGCAGTGTTGCTTCCCAGACAAGCCTTTTAGCGCTCAATGCCAGCATTGAGGCAGCACGCGCCGGTGAAGCCGGACGCGGTTTTGCCGTTGTCGCCGAGGAGATTTCCAGCCTTGCCGGTCAGACCAATGGTGCTACGGGAGATATCAATCAGTTGATTGAGCACATCTCGCAGTCCATTTCCTCCGTTACCGACTCCGTCACTGAACTGTTCGACAGCAACAGGCACCAGAGTGAATACATTACTTCCGCTGCCGGATATTTTGATCTCATTGAGAAAAATACCGCAAGCATTACCTCCGGCATGTCCGAGTTAAAGCAGGGTGTGGATGCGGTATCTGATTCCAACAGCCAGATCATCCAGAGCATCGAAAATGTATCCGCCCTGACACAGGGAAGTTACCGCAAGCGCTGGTGCGACCCTTGCCGGCTGCCGCACCAATCTGCAAAGCGTGGACGACATTGCCCTGATCATGCAGCAGCTTCAGGAAAATGCCAATGAGCTGCAGAAAAATACACAGTAATCTTTTCTCTTCTATAAAAACGGGACTGTCGCATCAAACAGCCAGTCCTGTTTGATGTGGTAAGTAGTATGAAGAATGACCATGTCCTTCGATTTCAGATGGAATGCATCTGGAAATTCGGATCAAAAAATGTTCCATCTACATTTCCATCTGAAATCGATAGGATGCTCTTCCTCCTTATATTACTTACCACATCAAACGGAGCTGTCCGCTAAATGCGTCAGCCCTTTTTTTATAGATATTCTTAGCGTCCGAGCTCCTGGCGGAGCTTTACCGTACGGCAGATTTTCTCATATCCGGTATTTGTTCTTAAAAGCCGGATCGTTGCCCACTTTTTCCGGGTGTCATCCCAGTAGCGCAGCACACTTCCGTCGATGCCTTCGGAACGGATAGAGGGCGTCTGAAGATGCTCGGATCACGCACCCCATCGTATCCGTCCGCACTCCCTCGAGGTACTGCTGCGCCATGCTGCGGAACTCCTCGCTGCCCAGATACTCCCGGCGCCATTTCCGTCCTTTTTCTCCTCGGAGAGCACCTTGTAATTATGTACGATCTCCCCGGCTTTTTGTCACCGGTGCAGGTCCGTAGTCGCGGGCTGCAAAATGAACATAATACAACTGCCAGTCACTGGTGAGAAGGAACGCCCTGGTCGGCGTATTTACAATCTCCCCACGCAGCAGATTGCCCCGATAAACCCGACCCAGAAAACTAATGTGAGAACACACGCCGCAAGCCCGAGTGCTCTACGGTCAAGGTTTGCGGCAAGCAGCGGGATCACCGCTATCGATCCCGCCGCTATCACGATAAAAACTGCCGCCGTAACAGACTGCCCCGTTCCCGCTCTGCGGTTGACGCCAACTTCCACCGTCATCACTCTGTCGTTGCCCCGTCCTGCGCATCCGGCTGTCCCGCGGCTGTCTTTTCATCTTTTACCACAAGATTCACGGAATCCAGTCCCGACACATTGATGTTGCGGTTCACCTGTGCATCGTAGGACTCTGCGTTGATGATGTCTGCCAGATCAATACCGGTAGCCTCTTTCATGCTCTCAAATACTTTTGCCATGACAACCGGCACATTGCCGGCAACCTGATCCACACCGTTTCCACCTTCTCCGCCGCCGATAATCGTGATCTTGTCGATCTGACCGAGCGGCTCTGCCACTTTGGCTGCGATGTCCGGAAGTACCTTGATCATCATCTCTGCCACTGCCGCTTTATTGTACTTTGCGTACGCCTCCGCTTTCTTCTCCATCGCTTCCGCCTCTGCAATACCTTTGGCCTGGATCGCAGATGCCTCTGCCTCACCGACCGCACGGATACCGGCAGCCTCCTGTTCCTTGGCGTAACGCTCTGCCTCTGCCTGCGCTTTTCTCGCCTCCGCCTCGCGCTGTGCCTCGAACTGTCTCGCCTCCGCGTCCTTCTGGCGCTGGTAGAGTTCTGCCTCCGCGCGCTGCTGCGCCGCATACTTATCCGCTTCCGCCTGTTTCTTGATCTCCGCCTCCAGAGACTGCTCCTTGACTGCAACCTCTTTCTGCTTCAGCTCGATCTCACGCTCCTGCTTTTGCAATATCCGCGTTGGCGGTTGTCACCTCGATCGTCTTACGCTGCTCCTCTTTCTGGATCTCGTAAGCCGCATCGGCCATAGCCTTCTTCGTGTCCGCCTCCATCTGAAGTTCGGACTTCTTGATGGCAAGCTCATTCTGCTTCTTCGCGATCTCCGTCTGCGCCGCAACCGCTGCATCATTGGACTCTTTGTCCGCCGCTGCCTGTGCGACTTTGATGTCTCGCTCACTCTCGGCACGGGCAATCGCCGCACTCTTCTTGATCTTTACAATGTTGTCAATACCCAGATTTTCAATGACCTCATTGCCGTCCACGAAATTCTGGACATTAAAGCTGATGATGTCGAGATCCCATCGCCGCAAGATCCGGCTCCGCATTTTCCTTGACCAGGTTGGCAAACTTCTGGCGGTCGGATACCATCTCCTCGAGCTTCATCTTACCGACGATCTCACGCACATTACCCTCGAGAACCTCTCTTGCCACCCCGGCAATATACTCGGTGTTTTTATTTAAGAAGTTCTCTGCCGCAAGCCGCAGCTTCTCCGGATCGTTGCTGATCTTGATGTTGACGGTCGCATCGACATTGATATTGATGTAATCCGCTGTCGGCACGGCATTGCTCGTCTTGACATCGATCGGAATCAGCCGCAGGTTCAGCTTATCCAGACGCTCAAAAAACGGAATGCGAATGCTCGCTTTTCCGATGACCACCTTGGACTTCTTCTTGACACCGGAAATAATGTACGCCATATCCGGTGGTGCTTTCACGTATCCGACGCACAGCAGTACGATGAGCAGCACGATCACAATCAGTGGAATCAATACTGTCGCTGATAAAATTGAATTCATTTTGTAAATTCCCCTTTCTTTTGTATAAATGTTATGCCTTGTCTCTCCTTCATATTATAGCGGATTACCATTCTGTTTTGTGAAAAAAATAACAAATTTAAGAAATTCTTTTTTTGTTCTGTCTCGCTTATTTGCTGATAATTCTGACAGAAAGCTCTGTCACATAATCCGTATGGCTTACCATCACTATGCCTGATCCATGCCCCGCACGCCATTCTCCTGCGCAGCGGCCTTCTTCCCAAGGTATGCCAGAATATCTTTTCTCGTCACAATACCAATAAACACACGCTTGTCGTCCACGACGGGAACGAAGTTCTGGTTCATCACCTTGCCGAAGAGGTCTTCCATCGACTCGTCAATCTTGACTGCCTCATTGTCCCTGCGGCGCTGGATGGAGGTGATCGGCATATCCTCAAGCAACTTCAAATCCGGAAAATTGCGGTCCTTTAAAAACCAGAGCAAATCGCCCTCCGTGATCGTTCCGATATATTTTCCCTCGCGGCTAAGCAGCGGGATTGCCGTATAGCCGTGATGCTCCATCTTCTCCAGAACCTGACGCAGGGTATCGTCCTCATCTACATGCGCCACATCTTCCTTCGGGGTCAGAAAAAATAATATATTCATGATCTGTATAATCTCCTGTTGTTTTTTTTTCTCATCTATTTTACCAAAAATTGCGGCACAGTGCCACCGTTTCACAAAAGATTCCCCAATCCTTGCACCATGCCTTGTAATCGCTACCGCAAAATGGTAGTATAGAAAGGTCGTTTTAACGTTATACCATTCAACAAAGGAGGTTTCCCATGCAGGAAAATAAAATGGGCACAATGCCTATCGATAAATTGATCATATCCATGTCTCTGCCAATCATGATCTCCATGCTGGTACAGGCTCTCTATAACATCGTGGACAGTATTTTCGTGGCTCAGATCAGTGAAAACGCACTCACTGCCGTATCCATGGCTTTCCCGATCCAGAATCTGATGATTGCCGTAGGTGTAGGTACTGCGGTCGGCGTCAATGCGCTCCTCGCCCGCTCACTCGGAGAGCGGGATTTCGACAAAGTCAACAAGATTGCGGAAAACGCTGTTTTTCTGGTATTGCTCAGCTATCTGCTGTTCCTTATCATCGGTCTGTTTTTCGCGGAACCTTTTTTCCGCAGCCAGACGGATATTGAAGAAATTGTTCTCTACGGAAAGCAGTATCTTACTGTATGCTGCTGCCTGTCCTTTGGCTGCTTTACCCAGCTGATGTTCGAGCGTATGCTGCAGGCAACCGGAAAAACCGTCTACACCATGATTACCCAGACCACTGGAGCGGTCATCAACATCATCTTAGATCCGATCCTGATCTTTGGTCTGTTTGGTTTTCCGAAAATGGGCATCACCGGTGCTGCAGCCGCCACCGTCATCGGTCAGATGATTGCTGCGGTTCTCGCTGTCGTCATCAACCAGACCAGAAATAAGGAGATTCAGCTGAGTTTAAAAAGGCTTTCGCCCGGACACGGCACCATCATCGGTCAGATCTATGCCATCGGCGTGCCTTCCATTGTCATGCAGGCGATCGGTTCGGTCATGAATTACGGTATGAACCGTATTCTGATCAGTTTCTCCTCCACGGCAACGGCAGTGTTCGGCGTTTACTTTAAATTACAGAGCTTCGTGTTTATGCCTGCGTTTGGTCTGAACAACGGTGTCATCCCGGTCATGGCATACAACTACGGCGCCGGCAGCCGCGAGCGCGTGGTCAAGACCTTACGCCACACGGTCACCTATGCCGTCTGCATCATGGCGGTCGGACTTCTGATCTTCCAGCTCTTCCCAACGCAGCTGCTTAAAATGTTCAGCGCTTCCGACACCATGCTTTCTCTCGGCGTCCCGGCGCTCCGGATTATCAGCTTAAGCTTTATCCTTGCAGGATTCGGCATCTCCTGCAGCAGCATTTTCCAGGCGCTCGGCAAAGCAGTCTACAGTATGTTTGTCTCGATCGCAAGACAGCTGGTTGCACTGCTGCCGGTTGCTTACTTTCTGGCGCAGTTCGGCAATGTCAACCTGATCTGGTGGGCGTTCCCGATCGCAGAGCTGATCTCCATTATCATGACAATCCTCTTCATGTTCCGGATTTTTAGGACGATCGTAAATAAGATCGGGGAAAAAGAGATGGCGTAAGGATACAAAAAAACAAGGCGTGGCTTCTGTCTTCAGGCACGCCTTTTGTTTTTATATGCAGTAACATTTCATTCACTGATTTTCTTCTCGCCTGTCTTTGTGCAGGCATCAATATCGAACCAATTTTCTGTAAATCCCATATATTTATACAGCTGTAATTTCTCGATCACTCGGGTATCCAAAAACAGTTGCTCTGTTATTTTTTCTAATTCCTGAACAAAGCTGGAAAAATCCTCTTCACTCAATAAATATTTTAAAACAATAACAACCGCAAACAAATCATTTTTTTCCCTTTATATACTGTCCTTTTTTTTCTTTTCAATCGCCAATGCATTATGAACATAAGTATCATCTATGGTGCCTTTTTGATACTTATAATCAAATAATCGTTCATTATGTGCACATACATTTCTCACTCTTGCAAGCAAATCGAGCATTTGAACCAGCATTCCCTCATGCACATATTCAAACTCTTTGCTCACATTATGTTGAATACTCTGTGGCAGAAAACTGTATAACTTCGATACGGTTCCAAGCGTCAGCGCTTTCATCATCACCCACAAAGGTATGTTTCCATGCTGCTGTTTCTGATGCCTTATGTACGGATAATTTGGGGGATCATTGGTAATCTTTGTTAATCGGGTAATCAGTTCATTCACATCATCCTGGTTCATCGGTGTGTAATTATATTTGGTCGCATTCAGATAATGCTGCTGTTCCTCCCCATATGCTTCACAAAATGAATATGAAATAAGGGATTTCATATGTTTTTCAATTTTTAATATGTATTGTAAAAACAATGCTCGCAGTGCATCATCAAATAGATATCGTGCATAGATATCCTGTATAGAAACATGAATCTTGTATTGGCCGTTCTTCTGTTTAAATGGTCCCTTATACCCTGAAATCAGAGCAAAATAACTGTGCTCCTTTAATAATTTTATTGCATAGTCATGATCACTGATCTCGAGCTTCTTTTCGTCTTCTAATTTATAAATCAGCTGTTCATATGTCATAAATGGTTTTGGTTGCTTTTTTGTTCTTCCATTGTAGTTTCTCCATGTATGAAAAGAGACTCCCGCAGGAGCCTCTTTTTAGGTTGCAGTCCTCTCAGGTGTCTGCAACACGATCACTGATATGATTATACCGTACACTCCTACAAAAAGTCAACTTAAAAATTGACATTTCTGATGCAAGGCAATATCAGCCATATCTATTATATTCTGTCCCTATGTATAATATACATACTTTCCTTTTTTCGTCTGCAACCAGTAAACAATTATCCATTAGTTTCATCATATATATTCTATGTAGAATAGTTGTATTCAACGTAAAATTTTACAGCTTTCCCTTTTAACTATTACACGCTTGTTTGTAACGCTGCATTCCAGACACTCTATCCATAAAGCATTATATGTCCGGGGATTTTTTGTATTAGTTCTTAATTATTGATTAGCCCCCCTGTGCTAACATAGCAGCTTCTAAGGTGTCCGCAGATTTACCGGGGTTTTGAGGTCGTTTGTATATCACGTGTATAGAGTGATTGTCTGATAATTTCAACGAATAGAACTCATATGGACTATTTGTAATTTCATATTAGGAATCAATCAATCCCAATTCTTTTTGCAATGTCTGTCCTAAATTTACCTAGCGGCTGATTTTTTATATCACTTCCAATATCAAATAAACACTCCAAAACTTCCTGCTTGCTACTAAATAAATTAGAATATCGAGCATATATATCTTCTATGTAAGCTTCATCATATATTTGACGTTTTTTTATGTAGTCCTTAACAATATTCGCATGATACTGATATACCTCTTTAACATTTAATGCCCGTTGATTGTTCATTACTTTTCTTGCATTTTCAGATTTACAGTACTCAATTTCAATATCTACATCTCCATCACCAATAAATGAATCATACTCTATTGGATAATATGTAAATCTATACAACTCTTCCAAATTCTCTTCGTATACACTTATATTAGAAGAGTTAAATTCTTTTCCCCTTTTAAAAGATGAGTTACATACTTTGCACGCTGGAACCAAATTATATATAGACATAGATAAATATGGATAAACGTGTTTTGCATAGAAATGATCTAAATCCGCTCTTGCCTTACCTTTGATTCCATAAATCGGAACAACATAATTCATATTACAATAAGGACATACTTTTTATGCCCAATTCCATAACAAAATCATAAGCCGACCATGTATCATATCGCTTTTTATATTCTTTGTAAGTGATAATATTCAGAACATCACTATTTATCCTCGCCTCAACAAGTTCTCGTGCACTAGCGTATATGTAAAACACATCATTTATAAACTTATTTTTATTTCTATATTCTGTATGTAATATCTCTTGTAAGCTATCTTTCAAAATAAACATAATCTCAGATATTATGAAATCACCTTCAATGTATGCTTTATTCAAATCTTCTATTAACAATTTAATTGCTTCTTTATGATCACCTTGCGTTTCTTCCAAAAGACTTTTTAAATACTTTTTTTGGTAACTTTTTAATAAACTCGCATTCTTTATTGTAAAAAAAATAGCAAGAGGTTCTTGTGAAAATTTTTCATATCCAAATGCATCTAACAGAATTTCCTGGTAATTTTTTTATTCTTATATATTTGCTTTTGTCCTCTAATGCTTGCATCTATGTTGGGAAATCCTTGCAAAAACAAATTTTATCACTGTATTTAATGCATTAAAGTTTCCCACAAATAAATTATCATTAAGATCACAAATTTCTTTCTCTCTTTTTAGTGCATTTATCTCATTAAGAATAAACTTCACAAATCTTTTATGTTCATCTGCAACATCTGCCCCTAATTTGTCCCCTATATGGTTTTTACAATATCATCTGTTATAAGATTCCTTATCCGTTCCTCCAAACCATTCCCAAGCAAATACTGGATATGTTTTACCAATATTTCTTCAGATATATTTAATGATATCATTCTTTCACATCCTTACGTAATCTGAGTTCTTCAATCTTTTTCCTCATAGAATTTAATTTCTTGCTCAATCCTATTGTCCTCTAAATAATCATCATACATTTGTAGCATTTTTTTTTCCTAATTAACAAATCACCTATTATATCTATCTGTTTACGTAATTGTCTTTTCCTGTTCTTCTGATTTCTCTTTCCTATCACGTATTACAGAAATCATATCTGATATTTTATTTTTTTTTGCAAAAGATCCAACCAAACCATCCTGCATAAAAAGTTATTTATTAATAAACTGGTAATATTGGCTCCAAAAGTTCTAACTTCTCTCATTTGATAATTATTATCATTAATATTCCTCTTTTAAAATACATAATATTTTCATGTTGTATATCTGTTAATATAAATGGAGAATTAGTTGTTAGAATCAATTGTACACTTCTATTTGCGAATAAAATTTGAACTATTTCCATAAGATTCTCCAAATACATTTTTTGATACTGTGGATGCAAAAAAACTTCCCCTCATCAATTAACATATAAATGTCAGAAACTTCACTGCCTCTTTTTTCTTCTTTTTTATATTCAAACTACATTTATATAATCTGAACAATAACTCTAAATAACCATTTTGTCCTGAGCTTAAATCAGTATGATCCAACATAACATTGTATATGCCATTTTCGCGGTTATTGTTCAATACAAACTCTATCATCTCTTTATTATCTATCTTAAAAATAATTTTTTCCTTGTATATATTCTATATAGTTATTTTTTAGCTGTTTGGTCAAAATCTGTGCACTCTTTTTTTATTATTGTTTCTTCCTTCTTTAATATAGATTCATACTCATACCAATTTCCAATATCATATTCTTCATTCTCATATAAATTTGCAATTTTTTCTTCATCCGTACTCTCCTTTTTTTACAATGAACTTCCATATAATCTTATGTAATATCTGCAAATTATCTATAACCATTTCTAAATCAATTGTTTCTTCTTCCTTAGCATAATTCATAATTTCAAAAATTACGTTTTGGCATTCCCTTGTCAACATTTCATCATCAGGCAAAGCACTAATTGCATCTAACAAGTTTATCAAAATTCCTTCTACTTTTTTTCCATACAATCAAATCTGACGAATAATAATCTTCTTCCAAAAAGGAAAGAATTTCTTCAAGTTTATTTATAATTTTATAATAATCGCTATCATCATATACTTCTATGTTTTTTTATGATATCTGTTCTATTCTGCACTAATTCACTTTTTCTCAATATTAACCCGCTCTAACTGTTCAATAAATAACTCAATATCAAAATCTATCTCTTCCTCCACATTCAAAGAATCTAACATAGAATAAAAAAACATCCTCTATTCCTGTCACTTCATGCATTGCACAATATATTAACAAACTATACAAATTGTAAAATTCATATTCTTTTAGCAACTTTTCTTTGTCATTTGTTATATTTTCTAATTTATTTTCAATCCCTCTGCAATTCTAAGCAGAAAATCCAGATAGAAGTTGTCTGCTCTTTGTAATTTATTTAGATTTTCATTAATTTTCTCAACATCAACTACAAACAGCATTTCTATTTTTTTTGTGGAAAATCAAATAATTTTTCACATTCTGCAAGTTCTGTATGTAAATAATAAAAAAAGGTAATCGTTCCATAATACTATCTGAACGAAAGTTTGAAATTGTATCAGCACTCTTTTGTTACTCGTTTATTCCACTCTCTATTAGTTGATATATCAATTAGATTTTTTTATGTTCCCCAAACAAGTGTGCCCGGTCAAATATATGCGAAAAATATATCAACCGAAAAAAAATGATGCTGCTCTTCCCAAAGTGACACAATTCTTGGACCTCCTTCTATCAATACTATTTCGTATTTTACTAAAGACTCACTCACTACTAATGAATCAATATTGGTATAAACAACATAATTATCATCAATCTGAATTACCAAAATATAATAAATATAATTCCCTGTAAAGATATTATTTAAAGACCTTAAGGCTGTTGTTTTTCCAGCACCATTTTCTCCTACTATTGCGCTAATATCTTCGATCGCATCAAATTGGGCATATAAATTGGGCACATAATTTTTATTTTTTCGCCATGTAAGTTTATTCTCTGAAAAATTAAAGTTCCATTCTCCACCCAAATTTATTTGTTGATTAATCCCATTTTTTATTCCAGTATTTATCATATAGTATCTAATTATCATCGCATTTCCCTACCGCCTAAAAGCGCTAAAAAATTTTTGTAATATCCTGATACCGATTCACCACCCGGTAAATCTCCACATATTCTTTCCCGATCTTATACAGCACAACATAATTCCCACAAATCACATATTTATAATCCGTTCGAAGCTAACCCTTTTTGCAAGATCAGCTCTCATATAGGGAAATTGCTGTATATTCTCAATTCGAGCATATATCTCCTGAATGGTGTTTACTGCCATTTCTTCATTGTCTTCAGCAATATATTCTTTAATAATCTTCAAGTCCTCTGCCACAATAGGATTAATCCGCAATTTCATCATAAGCTATACCCTGACAGATTTCTTCAGTTCATCCAAACTCATCCAGGCGCTTTCATCCTTAACTGCTTCTTCTGCTTCCTGTAGCTTCATCAACAGCTTTTTCTCTGCCTTCTCACGCTCATAGTCCTCAATATCCATAACTACAAACTTACCTCTGCCATTTTTTGTCAGGAACACTGGCTCTCCAACTTGGCAATTTTTCAACACTTCATTATAATTTCTTAAGTCTGATACAGGTAATATATTCGGCATAAAATCAACTTCCTTTTCTACTTGATATAGTTTCTTCATTTATATATACATTATACGAAAAGAAAGCTGTAAAATTCAACGTGGAATTTTACAGCTTTCAATTATGAATATTATTCTTTTTCGTTGCAGAGATGTACGAGAAATGGAAGAAATACCGAAAATCGCTTAAGAACCAGATTAGCGATTCCACATGGCGAAATTATGAGATTGCTTTTCATCATTTCAGTGAGCTGCATGACCGCAAATTTATTTCCATCAGGACAAATGATCTGCAGCAATGCTTAAATGCCCACAATCACAAATCGCAGACTACAATTTCTTCCATGCGAGCCGTTCTGAAGGCTATGTATCAATACGCTAAATTGAATGAATACATAGACAGGGATTTAACAGAAGGTCTCGTTTATGAATGGACAAACTCTACAGAGCAGATTCATGACAGGTATTCCAATGAGGAGATTAAAACACTCTGGTCGAAGCTATATGGAATCAACAATGTAGATATTATCTTGATTATGATTTACACCGGCTTGCGACCAACCGAGCTGTTGGAACTCCAGACGGGAAATGTCCATTTAGACGAAAAGTACATGGTAGGTGGCATGAAAACCGAAGCCGGGAAAGACAGAATTATCCCACTGAACGATAAAATTATCCCTCTCGTCAAGAACCGCTACGACCCAAACAAGAAATACCTGATTAATAACAATTTTGGAAATCATTACACCTACGGAACCTACATGAATGGCAATTTTAACATGTGCATGGGAAAACTCAAAATGAAACACCTGCCTCCACGATGGCAGACACACCTTTGCTTCACTCATGGACAGTGCCGGAGCAAATGACGTATGTATCAAATTGATTATGGGACACAGTATGAAGAACGACACCACTAAGGGAACTTACACCCATAAGACTTTAGAAGAACTTCTTGCAGAAGTGAACAAGATATAAAACAATAAATCGAGACTGATTGCTAGATACACTTATGATGTTTCTGATTATTAACATTACACTCATATTCAGCTTGAAGCATCTTGAAAAACAACGGATGAAATGCTTAAAAAACATCCAGAACCACTAAAATTGAGTGTATACCACCTGTATATCACTTGTGTACCACGTGTATATAACGACCTCAAAATAACGTAAATTATCTTCTATTTATGAATATTCTGACAATTCTCTTGTCATTTCAACACATAAAGAAAAGCCCCGGAAATTCAATATTTCCAGGACTTCTCCATATCATTTATTCACTTAAAAATTCTTAATTAGCAGACACCCTGTGCTAACATGGCATCTACAACCTTCTCAAATCCGGCAATATTGGCACCTGCAACGTAGTCTGTCTGTCCGCCAACGGTTGCATTGTATCTCTTTGCAGCATCTGAAATGTTTGCGTAGATGGTCTCCATGATGCCCTTGAGCTTTCCGTCCACTTCCTCGAATGTCCATGAAAGTCTCTCGGAGTTCTGGCTCATCTCCAGTGCAGAAGTAGCAACACCACCGGCATTGGCAGCTTTACCGCCTACGAATAATACGCCGTTTGCCTGAAGATATTTGGTAGCTTCCAGTGTGGTAGGCATGTTCGCACCCTCTGTAACAGATGTAACGCCGTTTGCAACCAGCATCTTCGCATCCTCGATGTCAAGCTCGTTCTGTGTTGCACACGGAAGTGCCAGATCTACCTTGTACTGCCATACACCGTGCTCACCATTCTGCTTTGCATGATATTCTGCAGAAGGTCTTGCTGCCGCGTACTCGGTAAGACGCGCACGTTTTACCTCTTTTACTTCTTTTAATAATGCAACATCGATTCCTTCCGGATCATAGATCCACCCGGTAGAGTCAGAGCAGGTCACAACCTTTGCTCCTAACTGATGTGCTTTTTCAATCGCATAGATTGCAACATTACCGGAACCGGAAACTGCACAGGTCTTGCCTGCGATGTCGATGCCGTGATCCTTCAGCAATGCGTTGGTCAGGTATAACAGACCGTATCCGGTTGCCTGTGTACGTGCGAGAGAACCGCCGTATGTAAGTCCCCTTACCCGTGAGAACTCCCTCGTATAATCCGCGGATTCTCTTGTACTGGCCGAATAAGAAACCGATCTCTCTTGCACCTGTTCCGATATCTCCGGCAGGTACGTCGGTATCTGCACCGATATATTTGTAAAGCTCTGTCATGAAGCTCTGGCAGAATGCCATGATCTCTCTGTCAGACTTGCCCTTCGGGTCAAAATCGGAACCACCCTTGCCGCCGCCGATCGGAAGTGTTGTAAGTGAATTCTTAAATACCTGCTCAAATCCCAAGAATTTGATGATGCTTAAGTTTACAGAAGGATGAAGTCTTAATCCTCCCTTTGTATGGTCCAATGGCATTGTTGAACTGTACACGGAAACCTCTGTTTACCTGAACCTGTCCATTGTCATCCACCCACGGAACACGGAACATGATCTGACGATCCGGCTCTGTAATGCGCTCTAAAATCGCATTCTTTTTATACAGTTCCTCATTTGCCTCAATCACCGGTCTTAAAGACTCCAGCACCTCTTCAACTGCCTGAAGGAACTCTGGCTCGGAAGCATTTTTCTCTTTTACTTTTGCAAGAACTTCATCTACATATCCCATTTTTTTTGTCTCCTTACTCTTAGTATATTGTGCGTGTATACACTGCAATATTTTCATCAGATACATTTTAGTATAAAATGTTTTCATGTGCAATCTTTTTTTCTTTATTCCGCTAAATTGTTAAAGCTTTGGCGCAGGATAGTGTCCCCGGAACGATTTATGTCCCCGCATCAGACATACGCAAAAAGCCTCGGGCAGGAGTTTTCCCCTGCCCGAGGCTTTTCTATTTCTTGTGAACTTAAATCAAGCGATAAATAATAATCGCAATCAGCACGCCGATAATGCTGGCGACGGTAATCTTGATCGATAATCCGAATGTGATCACCAGAATGCCCAGATCCAGCACAATCGGGCTGGCGAAGCCGAAGCTCTGCCCATAATTCAGCCAGCTAAGTCCCGAAACACCTGCAGCAGCATTTCCGATAAAACCGCCCAGCATAATTCCTGCCAGAAGCATTAAAAACAGCGCCCAGTTATTCTTGCCCAACGCTCCTCTGCTCATATGTCTATTCCTCCTCCAATCCATATTCCTCTTGAAAATAGTCCACGAGCTTTGCCAGCGTATAGATCAAAATCGGCGTCTCCTGCTCATTCAGCTGTCCCTTGATGTTGGCGATCATTTTGCGGTGAAACTCTTCGTGATGCGCATATGCCGCTTTTCCTTTGTCCGTCAGGTACACCCCACCACGCGTTTGTCCTGCTTGCTGCGTTCTCTTACGGCATACCCCTTCTCAGTCAGGCCATCCATCGCCTTCGTCAGCGTACCGGTCGTGACATCCATCAGCTTTGCCACCGCCGTCATGCTTTTCGGCTCCTTTAATCCGATGGCTTCTATAATATGAAAATCGTTGTAGCTGATGTCCTTAAATTCCTCATTCACCAGACATCTCGCCTCAATCTCCATAATATCCTTGAATAGCCTTACCAGTAATTCGTTCAATGTCTCATCCGTGGTCATGTATCATACTCCTGTTCATAGCAGTATCTGTTCCCGACCACACCGCCTACACCGCCTGCCAGCGGAGCACTGCTGCGCCCCACGTAAGACCGGCTCCAAAGCCTGCCAGTACTATTTTACTGCCTTCTCCTATCATACCATGATTATTGACATTATCAAGTAAAATCGGCACGCTCGCCGAGGAAATATTTCCATACTTCTGCAGATTTGTGGGAAATTTTTCCATCGGCTGATGCAGGCGTTTCGCCACTGCCTCGATGATTCTAAGGTTCGCCTGGTGCAGCAGGAAAAAATCGATTTCATCCATCGAAAGCCCTGCCTCTTCCACCGCCCCGGCAATTACTTTCGGCACCGTGCGCACCGCAAACTTATAGACCTCCTGCCCGTTCATGGACACGTACGAGAGCGCGGTGTCGCCCTTCACATACGGATTGTGATTTCTGCGGTTGTCACAGCGCAATACCATCCCGCCCGCGCCGTCCGTTCCAAGCACGGTGCTCAAGATGCCCGCATGCTCCTCCGCCTCATCTGCTTCCAGCACTGCCGCACCTGCGCCATCCCCAAACAACACACAGGTACTCCGGTCGCTCCAGTCCATGATCCGCGACAATGTCTCCGCACCAATCACCAGCGCCCGCCGGCTTCCGCCGGCTTCCAGATAGTGGCGTGCAATATCCATCGCGTATAAAAAACCCGAGCAGGCGGCACTGACGTCAAAGGCGACCGCCCGGCATGCCCCGAGTGCGCTCTGCACCTCGCAGGCAAGGTTCGGGAGCAGCCGGTCCGGCGTGGTCGTCGCCGCAATGATCAGATCCAGCTCCTCCGCGTCCATATGTGCAGATGCAAGTGCCCGCTTCGCCGCCTCCACTGCCATTTCTGTCGTTGTCTCTCTCACAGCCAGATGTCTGGTCTCAATTCCCGTCCGGCTTCTGATCCACTCATCCGATGTATCCATCCATTGACTAAGATCATCGTTCGTCACACATTTTTCGGGGACTGCACTTCCGGTGCCCACGATCTTTACCTTCATATCGGGTCTCCTTCCTTTTAAAACACGCGGAATCTCTGATAGCGCTCCGCAGCGAGCTGATCCCCGGTTTTTCCGTTCTGTTTTTTCAAAAATGTTTTTTATATGCCTCTTCATGTAACGCGATATGGAAATCAGTGCCGGCTGATCCGCCATGCCGTACTCCGGTATGATCTCCTCAATCACACCGAGCGCTTTTAAATCCTGCGCGGTAATTTTCATGACGCCACTCGCTTCTTTTGCCCGTCTGCCATCCTTCCAGAGAATCGATGCAAACCCTTCCGGCGATAAAATGCTGTAGGTCGCATTCTCAAGCATCCAGACCTCATTTCCAACAGAGAGTGCCAGCGCACCGCCGCTTCCGCCTTCCCCGATCATAATGCAAAGAACCGGAACCTTTAAGCCGGACATCTCATACAGGTTTCTCGCGATCGCCTCGCCCTGTCCGCGCTCCTCCGCCTCCATGCCGCAGAAGGCGCCGGAGGTGTTCACAAATGTAATGACCGGACGCTTAAATTTTTCCGCCTGCTTCATCAGCCGGAGTGCTTTCCGATATCCCTCCGGCGACGGCATTCCATAATTCCGGTGCATACATTCCTTTAAATCTTTTCCCTTATGCACACCGATCACTGTGACTGGCTGGCCATCCAGATACGCCACACCGCCGACAATCGCCGGATCGTCCCGGAACTGCCGGTCTCCATGTAATTCCATAAATTCGTCAAAAATCTGCTCTATGTAGTCCACAGACGCCAGCCGGTCCACCTTTCTCGCTGCCTTGACCTTTTCCCACGCGGACAATGCTTTCGCCTTTGTGGCGCGCTCTTTCATCAGTTCTGTCGCCTCGAGGCAGTCTGCCTCCCGCACCGGATCGAAATTGGCATAACCTTCTTTTTTGTGATGCAGCTTTAAGATGCGGTACAGGGTAAGCTTTAGCTCCTTCCTCTCCACAATCCTGTCAACAAATCCGTGCTCCAGCTGAAACTGTGCCCGCTGAAAACCTTCCGGCAGCTTTTCCCCGATCGTCTGCTCAATCACGCGCGGTCCCGCAAAACCGATCAGTGCCCCCGGCTCCGCCAGGATGATGTCTCCAAGCATGGCAAAACTTGCCGTCACGCCCCCGGTCGTCGGGTCTGTCAGCACCGGAATATACAATAGCCCCGCTTCCGAATGCCGCTTCAATGCCGCAGATGTTTTTGCCATCTGCATCAGGGAAACGATCCCCTCCTGCATTCTGGCGCCACCGGAGCAGCAAAACAGGATGACCGGCAGACCTTCCTCTGTCGCGCGTTCCACAGCGCAGGCAATTTTCTCCCCCATCACATGCCCCATGCTGCTCATCAGAAATCTTGCGTCACAAATACCGAGCACTGCATCCTCGCCGTATATTTTACAGTGCCCAATGGTGACCGCCTCATGCAGTCCGGTCTTTTCCTTTGCCGCTTTTACTTTGTCCTCATATCCCGGGAACTCCAGCGGATTCGCCTCCGCCAGATCCTCGAACCACGGGGTAAACGTTCCCGCATCCGCCACCATGCGGATGCGGTTTCTGGTGCGCACCCTGAAATAACTGCCACATTCATAGCAGACATACAGATTTTTTTCCGCTTCCTTTTTATTGATCTCCCTGCCGCAGGCCGAGCACACAATCGTCTCCTGCAGCGCCTGTGCTGCCTCCACCGGTGTTTTTTTCTGCCGGTTCTTTTTTCCGCTTCTGAAACAAAGCCGCCATTTTTCCTCTACTCCTCCTTGCTGCCGATTGCAAACGTAAGCTCCGCCGTGCAGACAACCTCCCCGCGCACAGACGCCGTCGCACTGCCGATGCCGATCGGTCCTTTCTGCCGGATGATCTCCGTCGTCAGGGTCAGCACATCTCCCGGAACCACCTTTTTCTTAAATCTGGCACGGTTAATCTCCGCAAAATACGCGGTCTTTCCACGGTTCTCCTCCATGCTTAAAATCGCCACCGCACCGGTCTGCGCCAGTGCCTCGACAATCAGTACCCCGGGCATCACCGGTTCCCCCGGGAAATGTCCTCCGAAATAAGGTTCGTTGTAGCTGACGCATTTTCGCGCCACCGCGCGTTTTCCGGGCTCCAGTTCTTCCACCGCATCGATCAGCAGAAACGGCTGTCTGTGCGGAAGGATCTCCATGATCTGTCCGATCTCCAGTTCCATCACGCCTCGCCTCCATATCTCTTAAGTAAAAGGCTCGCATTGTGCCCGCCGAATCCAAGGGAGTTGCTGAGCGCGTACGGCACCTCCATCGCCACCGCCTCCCTGCAGTAGTCAAGATCCAGTTCCTCATCCGGTGTCTGGTAGCCGACGGTCGCGTGCACATAATTTTCCTGCATTTCCTTGACGCAGGTTACAAACTCCACGGCGCCCGCAGCCCCGAGCAGATGTCCGATCATCGATTTTGTGGAATTGATTTTAAGCTTCGTGGCATGTTCCCCAAACGCAAGCCTGATTGCGCGCGTCTCAAACAGATCATTCAGATGTGTCGCCGTTCCATGTGCATTGATGTATGGAATCTCGTCCGGTTTTACCCCCGCATCCTTCATGGCGTTTTCCATCGCACGCGCTGCGCCCGCACCGTCCTCCGCCGGAGATGTAATATGGTAGGCATCCGAGGAACATCCGTAGCCGGCTACCTCTGCATAAATCTTCGCTCCACGCTGCTTCGCATGCTCTAACTCCTCCAGCACGACGATTCCCGCGCCCTCTCCCATGACAAACCCGCTCCGCTCCTTATCAAACGGCAGGGAACATCGCTTCGGATCGCTCTCGGACGACAGTGCCGTCAGCGCCGTAAAGCCGGCAATTCCGATCGGACAGATGCTGCCCTCCGTACCTCCTGCAATCATGATGTCCGCCTCCCCGTACTGGATGCTCCGGAACGCCTCGCCAATCGTATTCGTGCCGGTCGCACAAGCCGTCACATCGTTGATGCTTTTTCCCTTGAAGCCAAACTGGATCGACACATTGCCTGCCGCCATGTTGGAGATCATCATCGGCACCAGAAGCGGATTGACTCGCCCCGGTCCCTTCTCCAGAAGCTTCTTATATTCGCGCTCGATCGCCTGCAGACTTCCGACGCCGCTTCCGATCGCTGTTCCCACCAGATACGGGTCTTCCTTCTCCATCTCAAGTCCGGCATCCGCGATGGCCTCTTTCGTTGCCGCCACCGCATACTGGCAAAACAGTTCCATGCGTTTTGCCGCCTTGGGATCCATATAATTTTTCCCGTCAAAATTCTTTACTTCCGCTGCCAGATGGCATTTATATCCAGATGCGTCAAAATGCGTGATTTCCCCAAATCCTGTCTTTTCTTCCCGCACCGCATTCCAAAATTCTTCTACAGAGTTCCCGATCGGCGTTATCACGCCCATTCCGGTTACTACGACCCGTCTTCTCATACCTGCCTCACTTTCTTTCAGTTACTACTCCCTTACATACACATGCCGCCGTCCACAGAGATCACCTGACCGGTGATATACGCGGCCTTGTCTGATGCCAGAAATGTCACAAGTTCTGCCACATCCTTTGTATTTCCGCATCTCCCCAGCGGAATCTGTTTTTGAACGGCTTCCTTTGCGCTCTCTGTCATGGCATCCGTCATATCGGTCTCAATAAAACCGGGTGCCACCGCATTGCAGGTGATCCCCCGCGACGCCAGTTCCCTTGCCACACTTTTTCGTCAGTCCGATCACCCCCCGCCTTGCTTGCACTGTAATTTGCCTGCCCGGCATTCCCCATCACACCGGACACGGACGAAATATTGACAATTCTTCCATAACGCTGTTTTAAAAAATAGCGGGACGCGTGCCGTATCGTATGAAATGTTCCCTTCAGATTTGTCGAAAGAACCGCTTCAAAATCCGCCTCGCTCATCTTCATCAGCAGACCGTCCCTTGTGATTCCGGCGTTGTTGACTAAAATATCGAGATGCCCATACGTCTCTATCATCGTTTTGATCATGTTTTCGCAGGCTTCAAAAATCCGCCACATCGCACTGCATGGCGACTCCGCCGATTTTCTCCGCCAGTTCCTGTGCCGCCTGTCCCGATCCGCGGTAATTCACGACAACAAACGCACCTTCCCTTGCAAGTGTTTCTGCGATCGCTGCGCCGATCCCTCTTCCCGCTCCGGTCACAAGCGCTACCTTTCCTTCCAGCATCTGACTCTCTCCTCTACTTTGACATATATTCCTTGAAGTCATCCATGGTTTCCACATTGTATACCTGTACAGTATCTGCCGGGACTTCGGCCTGCTTTAAGATCTTTTTTTTTCATAAATCCGCTCAGTGTATGACCCGGGCCGATCTCCACAAACGTATCCACACCATCCGCAAGCAGACGCTCCACGGACTGCTGCCAGCGTACCGGTGCACACACCTGCTGTTTCAGCAGTGGCTTCACAGCCTCCGCCTCCCGGACATAGTCCGCCGTCACATTCGCCAGATACGGCAGCTTTATCTCCCGGAGTGTTACCGCCGCAAGCGCCTCTCCCAGCTTTTCTCCCGCCTCTTTTAGCATGGGCGAGTGAAACGGTCCGCTGACTTTAAGCGGCACCACACGCTTCGCGCCGCTCCCTTTGCACTGTTCACCTGCCGCGGCAACTGCCGCTTCCTCCCCGGTGATCACGATCTGTCCCGGGCAGTTGTAATTCGCAATGGATACCGTGCCAGCAGTCTGTCCACAGATCTTCTCTATTTTTTCCGCATCCAGTCCCAACACCGCCGCCATCGCGCCGCCGACCGGCACCGCCTCCTGCATGTAGATGCCGCGCTTTCTCACAAGCGCAAACGCATCCCTCTGCTCCATCACGCCGCTTGCCAGCAGTGCCCCGTACTCTCCGAGACTTAATCCTGCCGCCACATCCGGTGTTCTTCCTTCTGCAAGCAACGCCTGAAGGATCGCCGCCTCCACGGTCAGCATGCCAATCTGTGTGTATTCGGTGATATTTATTTTCTCATTTTCTTCAAAGCAGAGCGCCGCAATATCCAGACCGGACGCCTCGGATGCCGCCGCAAACACGTCCCTGCTCACGGGAATCTGCTCGTAAAAATCTCTGCCCATACCGATGTACTGTGCTCCCTGTCCCGGGAACAAAAATGCTGTCTTTCCCATGTCATTCTCCCTTATCCGATGTGCGTCCCAAGAAGACGCTCTTCTTTTCCCAAAAATCTCCGTCACCTAAAAGCCCCGCGGTCTGCGCCATCAGTTCCTCTATCATCTCCTGACAGGTCTGTTCTTTTTTTTTCACAAGTCCCGCGCACTGTCCTGCCATCAGGCTGCCGTGTACCACATCCCCGTCCATCACTGCCTTTCGGAGGGAGCCAAGCGTCAGCTGCTCCAGTTCCTCAAATCCGGCGCCCTCTTTTTTCGAGGTTTTAAATATTCGCGGCTCATCGCATTGCGCAGAACCCGGATTGGATGTCCGGTGCTCATGCCCGTAACCTCGGAATCAATGTCGCGCGCCTTTACGATCCGTTCCTTGTAATTTTCATGTACGATAGACTCCTTCGCCACGACAAACCGGGTTCCCATCTGTACCCCCTCTGCGCCAAGCATAAAGGAGGCTGCAATCCCTCTTCCGTCCGCGATACCGCCCGCTGCAATGACCGGAACCGACACGGCGTCCGCCACCTGCGGCACCAGCGTCATCGTCGTCTGCGCACCGATATGTCCGCCGGACTCCATTCCCTCTGCAATCACAGCGTCCGCGCCAGCACGCTCCATCATCTTCGCCATGGCAACGCTCGCCACGACCGGGATGACCACCACGCCCGCCTGCTTCCATGCCTCCATGAACTTTGCCGGACTTCCCGCACCGGTTGTGACAACCGGCACTTTCTCTTCTATGACAATCTTCGCCACTTCCGGCGCGTTTGGATTAAGCAGCATGACGTTCACGCCAAACGGACGGTCCGTCCGCGCCTTTACCTCACGGATCTGTTCTCTTACCACTTCCGGCGGCGCGCTTGCCGCCCCGATGATTCCGAGTCCCCCCGCGTTCGACACCGCTGCCGCCAGGTGATATTCCGCCACCCATGCCATACCACCCTGAATGACCGGATATTTTGTTCCAAGCAATCTGCTTACCCTTGTTTCCATGCTTCTCCTCTTTTTTCTTCCTGCCGGTCTGTTTTCTTACCCTTAAACACCGGTATGTCCCGGCTGCTGTCTTCGCCTATGCTGTAACCCCGCGGTTCTTCAAATATGTGATCACATCTCCGACCGTCACGATCGATTCCAGATCCTCCGACGGAATCTCCACGCCGAATTCCTCCTCCAGCGCCATGACAAGTTCAAACAGATCCAGCGAATCCGCACCCAGATCTTCCTTTAACTTTGTGTTCTCTTTAATCTCAGACTCCTGTACGTTTTAACTGCTCCGCAATGATCGGTCTCATCTTCTCTAACATGTTTCTTCTCCTTTTCCCTGTTCCTTTTAATTATTTGCTTTTCAAATATTTTGATAATCAAATTATTTGCTTTTCAAAGTATATGTCTGTCCTGTTTGATTGTCAAGGTATTTTTTGGAAACGTTTTGCTAAAATTGCATTAATGCGTTGAAATATCATGCAAAATTGCTTACAATATTTGTAATAAGATGTGGGAGGAGTTCGCTGATGAAACAATATTTTGGAATGAGCCAGACAGGAAACTTAAAAGAAGCTGCACATGGCGTTCACGCTCCGGGACTTCTTATCCTGATGTCCAACGCAGACCAGTTTGAGGCACACGTTACAGAACTGGAGTCCCTTTTCCCGGGAGTCCCGAGCATTGGCTGTATCGGCATGAGTTACAGTACCAGGATCGTCGAAAAGGGAGTCGGTCTGGTTGCTTTTTATGACAATGTCACCGCTGTTGCCAACGTTTTGGAGCAGGCATCCACCATGCCGGTCAAATACATCGAACGCATGGAACAGGATTTAAAAAACGTCCACGCAAGTTCGAAAGATACCGTCTGTATTGACCTGTGTACCGGAAATGACGCCTGTGTGCTGACCACGATCCACAGCATTCTCGGCAAGGCTGGAATTCCGCTTGTCGGCGGCACCGGGGACGGTGGAAAAGTCTCTGTCAACGGAACGGTCTATGAAGACGCCGATGTCTACGCTTTTGTGAAAAAACAACGGAGGAAAAGTTGCTGTCTACAAGGAGAATCTCTACAAACCGATGCCAGGCTACCGCTTCATCGCTTCCAATACCGACCGCAGCAGATACTATGTCGGCGAGTTAAACGGCAGATCTTCCAAGCAGGCTTATATGGATGCCTTACATATCAGCGAGAGCAATATCATCAACCAGACCTTCCACAATCCGCTGGGCAAAATGAACGGACAGGACATCTGTATTATTTCCTTAAAGGAAGTATCCGGGAATGGTCTCTGCTGTTACAGACAGGTCAATGATTCCGATGTGCTCGTTCTTCTGGAAGAACAGGATTACAACGAGATTCTGGATGAGACGCTGCAGCGCATCCGCCGCGATTTCAACCATATTTCCGGTGTTTTTCTCCATCAACTGTGTTTTCCGTTACCTTCTGTTCTCACAGGAACACCATATGGAAGATTATCTGAAAACCATGTCCACACTCGGTGATCACGCCGGTCTGATTGGATTCGGAGAACATTATAATCAGCAGTTCGTCAACCAGACCATGACCTGTGTCGTATTTGAATAATCTGTGATAGAAAGAGGAGGATTTCCATGTTTTCATTAAAAGCACCAAAGAATGCAGCGGCTGCACCAGCCACGTCCACCAGCCGCTTAGATCTTCATCCCGTTGCGCATATTGCGGACTGCCTGTTAGATTACCAGAAGCAGCTCTCCACCAGCGAAGTGCACTCTTTAGATGAACTGCAGTCCATCACACAGGCATTCCAGCTCGTTCTGGACGAAAATGCCGCGCTCCGCGAAAAAGCTGGATTCCTTTCATGAGCTGTTCGGCGATGTGGACAGGGCTTCCGGTGAATTTGCTTCCGTCAAATCTGACATTGCCAGCTCTGTCGGTCTTGCACAGCAGCGTGTTGACGGATTGAAAGACAGCTCCAAAGAAGTGCAGGAGCGCTTTTTGGAAATGCAGAACACCTTTTCCGATTTCCAGGTTTCCGTTCAGAAGATCAAGGACTGCATGGCACAGATCATCTCAATTGCCAACCAGACAAACATGTTCTTGCCCTGAATGCTTCGATTGAGGCTGCCCGCGCCGGAGAGCAGGGAAAAGGCTTTGCGGTCGTTGCCGAGGAGGTCAAAAATCTTGCGAGTGAGATCAAGAGTCTTGTCAGCACGGTAGATATCAGCATCGGCGACGTCGAGCAGGGCACCGCCAACCTGAATACCAGTATTTCCACCTCGCAGGACGCCTTGAACCAGAGTATGGAAAATGTTGATTCCACGTATGAAGTGTTCGATCAGATCACAACCGCTGCCGGCGGTGCGGACACTGTACACCAGCAGATTACAACCGCCATGTCCGCCGCAGAGCAGAAGCTGGACGAAGTCAGCCAGTCCTTCAGCCTTGAGGAACGGCAGTTTGACGCTGTTATGGAGCATATCAATCACGCCAATGATCTCGGAACCACCAAGAGTTCCCTCTTCGAGGACATGACCAATCTGCTCACACAGATTGCGCCGCTCACAGAAGAACTGGGAGAAGAACACAATCGTACTTGACAATTCCAAATAGAATCGTTATAGTAAAGTTCGTTATAATAATATCGAATATGAAAACGCTAGGGGTGCAGATTCTGCTGAGAGATGATCGTTCATCGACCCTTATTACTTGAACCGGATAATACCGGCGTAAGGAAGCTTTTTGCAATAACGCAGACAAATCCTCCTGGCTACATATTCACCAAGGAGGATTTTTTATGAATAACTTTTTTGCTACACCGGAAGGCGGCTGGGGTGATGGTTCCGTCCATCTGACCACTGTCGGTATTGCAATCGTCATCGCAGTCATCGCCCTTCTTCTGATTGTTGCAGCTATCGTGCGCCACAAGAATGCCACACACAAGTCCGCACTGACCACAAAACAGCTCGTCTACTCTGCTGTTGCGATCGCGCTGGCCGTTGTGTGTTCGATGATCAAGCTGTTCGACATGCCAATGGGTGGTTCCGTCACTCTGCTGTCCATGCTTTTCATCGTTCTGATCGCTTACTGGTATGGTCCGTATGTCGGCATTATGACCGCAGTGGCTTACGGCCTGGTGCAGTTCGTACTGGAGCCGATTTTCTACACAATCCCGCAGATGCTCTTGGACTACCCGCTGGCATTCGGTGCTCTGGGTCTTGCCGGCTTCTTCAATAAGAAAAAGTGGGGACTTCAGATCGGATATATCGTTGGCGTTATCGGACGTTTTGTATTTGCAACGATCTCCGGCGTTGTATTTTTCGCAGCATACGCCCCGGAAGGCATGAGCCCGCTGGCATATTCTGCCGGCTATCAGGCATCCTCCCTTGTTCCGGAGGCAATCATCACCTTGATTATTATCTGCATTCCGCCGGTATCACATGCACTTGCGGAAGTCCGCAAACGCGCCGTAGAAGCGTAGGCAGCGCTATAAAAAGGACTGCCGCCCCCGCGCTTTGCACTTTAAAACGGGATATGTTTTATTATAAGAATATTGGAGAATATGAAGTTCCAGAATGCAACCAGAGGCGGCAATTCTTTGAAGCAAAATCCGAGGATTTCTTCCGTGCCGCGTCGAACATCGAGTTCTGTGTCTTTCCACGTTTGGACAGTCCCCGGGGCGTGTCCGACAAAACACAGACAATGAGCGGACTTTCTGGTGCCCCTAGTGGCACCGCTTCACAGACAATATAAAACCGCGCGAACCGAAACTCGTTATCATCTGCTATTGAAAACAAAGGCAGATGATAACTCAGACATCGGCTTCGCGCGGTTATGTTTGTTCAGTGGTGCCAACAAGGGGCACACACAAAAAGTCCTTAAATTGTCTGCGGTTTGCGGACACGCCACGTGGAATGTTCCAAACTTGGAAAAACACAGATGATCAAGGATGTTCGACGCGGCATGGTTAGAAATCCTCGGATTTTGCGCTTAGAATTGCCGCCTCCGGTTGCATCTGGAACGTGATAGTCTCTGCTTCCCATAATAAAACGTATCCCGTTTATAGTGCGATGCACGCGGGCGAAAGCCCTTTTTAATCTAAGAGCATCTCTACGCAGCCGTACATTCCGGCGTCATTCCCGAGTCCCGCAAGTACGAACTTTGTGTTGACGCATGCGTGGAATGAAGTGGCAACAAAGTGCTTCTTCACTGCATCCGTGAGAATATCACCGGCTTTGGAGACGCCTCCACCGATTACGATGACCTCCGGATTCACAACACATGCGATATTGGAAAGTGCTGCTCCTAAAATGCCACATACCTCATCGACAACTTCAAGCGCCACTTTATCACCCGCTTTGGCTTCGTCAAATACGTCCTTTGCGGTCAAATCTGCATGTTTTCTAAGCGCGGTATCTTCGGATGTCTTCTCCAGGGTACGCTTCGCCACACGCACAACTCCGGTTGCAGACGCATACTGCTCCAGACAGCCGCACTGTCCGCAGTTACACTGCTCCTTCTCGTGTGCATTCACTGTAATATGACCGATCTCACCGCCGGCTCCGTCGAATCCGGCTACAACTTTGCCGTCGACAATAATGCCGCCGCCGACTCCGGTTCCCAGCGTTACCATGATGACGTCTCTGCAGCCTTTTGCCGCACCCTGCCACATCTCGCCGAGTGCCGCCACGTTTGCATCATTTCCTGCCTTCACCTTCAGTCCGGTCAGATCTCCAAGTTCTTTTTTTCTACATTTACAACACCCCAGCCGACGTTCACGCAGCGGTGTACCACACCGTCATTTTTTACCGGTCCCGGCACACCGACACCGATTCCCTGCACATCGTTCCTGGAGATTCCCTTTTCTGTCAGCTTTCCCCAATCGCCTGAGCCACATCCGACAGAATCGATGCTCCGCCGTTTTCCTTATTCGTCTTGATCTCCCATTTGTCAATGAGCTTTCCATCCGTCTCAAAAAAATCCGATCTTGCAGGTCGTTCCCCCTACGTCAACTCCAAATGCATATTTTTTCATGCTTCCATTCTCCTGTTCCCTATTTGTATCCTTGCATCGTTTTCTGTCTGTTATGTACTCTGCCGATGCCTTTACCCATGCTTATGATAACGTTTCCAGTCTTATCTGTCAATGTTAAGGTGTATTCTCTTAAGGTGCCCCGGGCGCTGTATCCTGCGGCGTATCCGAAGCATTCTCCCCGGATGACTGCGCTGCATTTTCCCCAGATGACTGCGCTGCATTTTTCCTGCGATACGCCGGATGCATTTTCCTGTGACGTTCCTGTTGTATTCTGCTGCGGAGCGTCTGACGGCTGTTCCTGTGTGGCATCCGGCGTATCCGATATCCCCTGCCCGTTTTCCTGTGAAGATGACGGAACATCCGTCGCACTTCCCTGTGGCGTGTCCGGTGTATCCGTCACATTCTCCTGCGGTGTGTCTCCATTCTCCGCCGGCGTTTCCCCTGTGCATTTCCCTCATCCGTCGCTGCATCCTCTGCTTCCATCTCCCCGGAAGAAGCATCCGGAATCTGCGTATAGGGCAGAAAATCCAGCCATTCCAGTCCCTCATGCGCCTGCTCCATAAATGTCTGCCAGATTTTTTTCCCGGATAGGTATTACCCATCAGGCTGTCCATCTCTTTGGGCATATCGTATCCAACCCATACGCTGGTCGTGTAGTATCTCGTATAACCGACCAGCCAGCCGTCCTTGTGGTCGTTGGTCGTTCCCGTCTTTCCGGCGCACGGCATATCTGAAAGTCCCAGTCCGCGCCCCGTACCGTTGATAAATACACCCTTTAAAACGTCTGTCATCATCCGTGCCGCATTCTGCCGGTAGACTTCCTGTCCCTCCTGTGCAGCGAGATACACTTCCGCTCCAGTGTCATCCGTAATCCGCATAATACAGGTCGGCTCGCGGTACATTCCGTCATTGGCGAGCGCCGCATATCCGGCTGCCATCTCCAGAGGCGACACACCGTTGGTAAAACCGCCCAGCGCTGTCGCCGGTACATAATCCGCCGCATCCAATCTGGAAAAATGCATATTCTCAAGATAGGACAGACCGACCTGCGGCGTCAGTTCTTCATAGAGCTTCCACGCAATGGTATTGATTGATTTTTTTCGACTGCGGTGCGCACCGTCACATTTCCAAGGTAGGTACCGTTCGCATTTTTTCGGTCCGTCTTCCACCGGTTCATCCACAACAATGCTCTCCGGCGTATAATTCCGCTCGAACGACGGCGTGTATACCGTGAGCGGCTTAATCGCACTTCCCGGCTGACGGTAACTCTGGTAGGCGCGGTTTAACGTGTATCCGTCAAAATCCTGCTCCCTGCCGCCCACCATCGCGCGCACGTAGCCGTTATCGTTGTCAATGCAGACTGCCGCCCCCTGCAGATCATAAACACCCTCGTCATTTTTCTCCGTAAAACCGGATAAGGTATCGTCAACTGCTACCTGCAGTTCCTCCTGAAGCTGCAGATCAAAAGACGTATAAATCTGATAGCCCTCCGTGTACAGCCGCTTCTGGCAATCGCTGTAGGATTCGCTGTAAGCCCGCTCGTAAGCTTCCCTCTCGTCCTCCGTCGCAAACTGATACTGAAACACAAACCCTGCCTGCTCCATCAGTGCACGCGTCGCACAATAATAGGCATATGTTTCCACATAATTATTTTTTTCCATCGCCTCCGGCCGCTTTAAGGTAATATTTTCCATCACCGCCGCCGCATATGCCATCTGTGTAATCTTACCGTCATCCCGCATTTTCCCCAGAATCCGGTCGCGCCGCTCAATCGCATGATCCATATGGGTAACCGGGTCATACACGGTCGGATTATTCGGAATCGCGCATAAAAACGCGATCTGCGAGAGATCCAGTTCATCAACCCCGCTGTCAAAGTAGCCTCTGCCTGCCGCCCCGATTCCATAGTAGCCGTTGCCATAATAAATATTATTCAGATAAAATTCCAGAATCTGATCCTTGGTATATTTTTTTCTCCAGATTCTGTGCAATAAAAATCTCTTCCACCTTGCGCTGCCAGGTCTTCTCCTGCGTCAGAAATACATTTCTGGCAAGCTGCATTGTGATCGTGCTTCCCCCCCCTGCGTGATCTTCCGGTTTTCAATCAGTGATTTCGCCGCGCGCACAAGCGCTCTGAAGTCCACACCTCTATGCTGGTAAAACCGCTGATCCTCCATACAGACCACCGCATCTATCACGGACTGCGGTATCTCGTCGCGCTTTAGATAATAGGACGCTCCCTGGTCATTGAGCTTGGATATCACACTGCCGTCCGCCGCATACACAACGCTTGTGCGGTATCTCCGGAACGTCTCCTCCGTGGAATTCCGTACCAGACTGTCCGCTTCCTTGTGGATGCTGCTCACCTCTGAGGCATATCCGCCAAGGACATAGTAGCCCAGCCCGCCGAGCACCAGCAGGGAAAGAACAAACTGTACTTTGACAAATATCCAGAATCCCCGATATTTTTTCTTCTTTTTCTTTGCAGCCACCGTATTCCTCCCTGCCCTTTTCTCACGTGTCGCGCAGTGCCGTCCTGCCCCACTTTGCACATAACGCAAACGGTACTATAACTCTATCATATGGTATGCGATTCCCAGTTCCTCTAACAGCTTCTGTTCCCGTCTCTGGCAGGTAAACAGGATCGTCTGCGATCCGTTTGCCGCCAGAAGCCGCAGCGTCTGCCGCAGACGGTCATCGTCATACATTGCAAAGGTTTCATCCAGAAGCAGCGGCAGCGGTTCTTCCTGTGTCACAATGCTCCCGTTACTGCCATGCGGAACGCAAAATAGAACTGTTCCAGCGTTCCTCTGCTGAGCGCCTCCGGCAAAACCTCTCTTCCCTCCGTCTGCACGCGGAGCTTTCCCGTTTCGTCCACTTCCGCCAGATCGTATTTTCCCTCTGTAATCGCAGAGACATATCTGGATACCACACTGTTGATCTCATCTCTCCGCTCGTCCCCGTATTCCCTTGACAGGCGGATGATCTCATTTTTTGCCATCTCGACGGCATCAAGTTCCAGCTGGAGTTCTCTCTCCCGTGCGCCCGCTCCGCTGCATACTTCCAGCTGTTCCGCCAGATTGCATCGTCTCGTTTCCTTCTCCGCGAGTGTTTCCTCCAACCCTGCAAGCAGGCGTCTGCTCTGCTTTTCCGACTCCGCAAGCCGGATGCGCACCGCGTCCTCCGCTGCCGCGCTCTCTGGCGCCTCCGTCGTCTCCTTCCCATTTTCTCCTGCACGCGCCTGCCCCGCGCTCCTATGGCGCAGTATGCCTGCCACTCCGATGCCGAGCAGAATGGCAAGAACGCCTTCCGCCGCCGCAAACAGCTCCGGCGCATAACCCGCGCGGTGATACCACCATGCATTTCCTGCCAGTCCCACTGCTGCCGCCAGTCCCAGAAAAAGGCTTCTCACAGGAAAACCGTTTCCGTCAGCTCTCCTTTCCCTGTCTGACGCAGTCCCCGCATTTTCCGCAGTTCGGGCATCTTCCGGTCGCTGTCCGTCTCTCACCTGCGGGTGCATCCTGGCATACGCCCGCATATCCGCTGCCGCCTTCTCGATCTGCTCACGAAGCCTGCCGCAGTCCTCCTCGAGCATGCGCCGCTCCACAGTAAGCTGCTGCAGCTGTTGTTCCCGCTTCTCCTGTTCACTTTTTGATCTGCGACTGCAGGTTTCTCTTTTCTGCTCCAGTTTTTCCACCGCACGCGTCACGCGGATTCCCGCATTGCCCCCGTCCGACATATCGGAAAGATACTCTGCCAGAAGCCCGGTCAGCTCTGCTCCCGTCACCGCCCGGCACTGCGGAATGTCACAGGTGTTCTCATACGCCTCCCGGGTGACCCCGCCTAAAAGCATTCCAAGATCTCCGTACGCGACGGACAGTTCCTCCCCGTCCGCCAGGTTGCAGAGGCGTGCTCTCGGTTCTTTATGGTAAAAATTGCGTTCCAGATAAAACGGTCTGCCTCCGACGCTAAACTGCAGCGCACCGCTGTAATAGGACGGTGCATGCCACGGCTCATAGCGCAGATAGCCCTCCGTCCCCTTTGCCCGTCCCCGGCCTTTTTCCAGCCCGAACAGCATCGCGGTCAGAAACGCGTGCAGCGTCGTCTTACCGGCTTCGTTTTTTTTCCATATACAATGTTGATCCCCGGGGCAAAATCCACGGTTCTATCTGCCACTTTCCAAAGCGAAAAATTGCGGCTCTGTCAATCTGCATGTCTGTCCCATCCTTTGCTCTTTGTCATACTTCAGGCATTCCGTCAGCAGTCATAGCCGAGCAGCGCATTCACACCGTACTCCAGTGCCTTTGCGGTGCAGACGCCCGGTTCTTTTTTTTTCGCATACTGCGTATGTATTCCCCAAGTATCGAATCCGCGTGCTCCTCCAGCAGCTTCTCGTAATCGTAATCCGGCACCGTCTGGTCTGTAATATCCACAATCCGGTCGAGCTTCCCGATCTCCTGCACATCAAAGGAATACTCCGGATCTTTTTTCCCTTTGATATACAGACGGAAATACTGATACTCCGGTCTCTGCTCCAACAGCTCCCTTTGCCCAGTCCCACAGCATACGGTCTGTCGTGTTCCGGTCTGCCTGATACATCTCATGACAATATTCGCAGTGGCGCAGCGGATAAAAAAATACACATCTGCCCCGCTGCACCGAACGTTCCCATCCAGTATCCGTGCGGCCCGGTGTCGTTGCAGTCTGTCGGCTCCAGGCTTCCCGCCATTACCGCCTTGTGCGGCATGAGCCAGCCGCTCCTGTGAATGTGTCCCGCCGCAATATAATCAAATCCGTTCTGTAATATCCGCTCCGCCGAAAACGGAATATGGCGCTCATCGCCGCCATGCGCCAGCAGGATGTTGCACCTGCTGTGGTTTACAGGGTGCAGGTCATCATACAATCTGTCGCGGATCTCCCTGTGCCAGTAGCTTAGCCCGTATACGGTCGTGTTATATTCCGGAAAATCGACTGCTTCCGCTTCCTCTTTCTTAAATACTGTCACGTTATCCGGCCACAAATCCGCGAGGTAATACGACTTTTCCCTGAGATAATCATGATTGCCGGCAATCAAAAGAACCTGTGTGTCCGGAATCTCTCCGAAAAAGGCGGCTGACCTCCCGCACCTCCTTTTTGAGCGGCTGTGCGTGGAAAAGATCCCCCGTCACAAACAGAAACTCCGGTTTTTCTCTTTTTGCCACCCCGATCACATCTGCAAAAGAATCCCAGATCTGCCGCGCCCGCTGCTCACTCCACGGCTTTCCCTGATCCGGCTTTACCCCGAGATGTACGTCTGCGATATGTATAAATTTCAAACTGCATCTTCTCCGTTCTGCGTTAATTACCTCTATTGTACACTGTCGCGCCATGTTTCACAAGTTTATCCGGCATGTACCCTCTCCCAAAAATAACTGCCGGATTTCTGAAGCCGGAATGGACGATGTTTTATGATGGAGATGTCAGAAAATACGAAGTTCCAGAATACAGCCGGCAGCGACATTCTGATCGCAAAATCCGGTTTTTCTAACCATGCCGCGTCGAACATCCTCGATGATCTGTGTTTTTCCAAGTTTGGAACATTCCACGGGGGGTGTCCGCAATCCGCAGACAATTTAAGGACTTTTTGTGTGTGCCCCTTGTTGGCACCACTGAACACAACATAACCGCGCGAAGCCGATGTCTGAGTTATCATCTGCCTTGTTTTCAATAGCAGATGATAACGAGTTTCGGTTCGCGCGGTTTTATATTGTTCTGTGAAGCGGTGCCACTAGGGGCACCAGAAAGTCCGCTCATTGTCTGCGGTTTGTCGGACACTCCCCGTGAACTGTCCAAACGTGGAAAGACACAGAATTCGATGTCCGACGTGGCACGGAAGAAATACTCGGATTTTACTCCAAAGAATTGTCGCTGCCGGCTGCATCTGGAACTTATCGTTTTCTCTCTCTCCATACAAAATATATGCCATTCTATGCTTCAGAAATCCGGCAGTTATTTTTCCTCTGAGGTGTCCAGCAGAAGTTTCATGCTGCCGTACATGCCGGCATCATTTCCCAGACGTGCCAGTTCAAACGGAATGTCCGCACCTGCCGGCAGTACATCGGGTCTGTAATACTTCTGTACGATACGCAGGATGATCTCTCCCGCCCCGGCGATTCCTCCACCGATCACAAAGACCTCTGGATCTATCACTTCCGCCACGGCTGCGAGCGCGCTTCCCAGCGCTTTTCCCAGAACCTCCACAGCATCCAGTGCCAGACGGTCGCCTCTCTTTGCCGCATCCAGAATCTGTTTTGCCGACAGTTCCGGCGTGTCGACGAGTACCGTGTAGGGATCCTTTTTCTCCAATAATTGTCTCGTTATGCGGATCAGTCCCTTTGCGGAAGCGTACTGCTCCACGCACCCACATTTTCCGCAGGCACACCGCTCAATCTCCTTGTGAAACACGGTCATATGCCCGATCTCGCCCGCGATTCCATGGGCGCCTGCGAGCACTTTTCCATTCAGGATGACCGCTCCGCCCACGCCCGTTCCAAGCGTTACCATCACCATATCGCGGTACCCCCTGCCGCCGCCCTGCCACAGTTCTCCGAGAGCCGCCGCATTTGCGTCGTTGCAGACACAGACCTTTTTCTGCAGGCGCATCTTTAACTGCTCCTGCACCGGACATGCCTCCCATCCCAGATTCACAGCGCCTCTGACAACTCCATCCCGCCCGGCAATTCCCGGTGTGTCAATGCCGACGCCTATGATCTTGCTCATCCGCAAGCCCCCGCTCTCTCTGTCTGCGTTCCAGTGAGGCTGCCACATGTTCTATAATATGTTCCCCCTGTTCACTGGTATCCGTTGGAATCTCCCATTTTTCCATCAGTTTCCCGCTGTCTGTAAACAGACCAAGTTTGCAGCTGGTGCCCCCTGACATCTACGCCAAAACCATACTTCTCCATGTTTTCCCCCTGCCCGCAGCATCTGATCGTCTTCTCCCCCGTCAGACGCCGCCTTTTTTCTTTGTCCTCATTATAGGACAGATCCATACTGTGGAACAATTACACAACTTGGCTTTACTTTTGCCATATTTGTTTCTTCTCTGTATCTTTCCAATCTCCGTGCACCGTAATACAGTCTCATCTCCACTCACACGCCCGGCTGCTGTCACATCTCTCTCCGGGATACTGGTATTCTTATCCCCGTCTTGCGGTTACCTGATGTGGCTTTGTGATGATTGTTCCAACCGTACGCAAAATAAATTTTCTCAGATCTGCTTCAGACATGTTGCCCACATCTATTCTGTCGCCGCTCATTTTTTTCAAATTGAACCTCCCCACTGATCGAAATCACAAGGTTTATATCATGCTCACCATTATCAATCAAAAACTCATAGCCCCCTTCTTCCCCTGCTGCTTTTTCCTGTCAGTTCCAGTATGGAATGCTCACCCTCCAAATCCTCTGCGAGCAATTCCAGATTCTGCATTCTGTATTCTCCTCCCTTGAACAGCAGGTGGAATGCCGTATCAGAATTTTTTCCGCCTTCGCAACAACCGCTGCCAGTTTATTCTGATACACATAGACTTTTACATTGATATCCCCCATACTGCATGCTCTATCTCTGAGCTGCGAAAAGTCATCCCCCAGCTTCAGCTTCAATGCATCTGCTGCTCCACCGTAATACGCATCGTATACCTCCTTCACTCCATCCATTACCTGCAGAAGTTCATCCTCTGTGACGGTAAATTCATACCCGTTACATTTTCTGACGCTGCCGTCCACTATGAATTCTTCTTTTTCTGCTTTTTTTATATCGAGCGTCTTGTACTCATCGTATATTACGGACAGGATCTCCTGCGCCGCTCTGTTCTGTTCTTCTTTCGAGGTAAGTTCACGAAGTGCCGCATCGATCGATGCAACCCCATCCGCTCCCAGAAGATCCACTATGTAGCCGTCTTTTCTCTTCTTTGTAATTGTATACCAGCAGATTATCTGTAAGCATCGGGATGCTTGCGCAGAGCTGCTCATCATCCAGGTTTGCCAGAAAATCCAGATTCTCCCTACCGAAAAGTGAAATCGTTCCCCCTGCCTGCAGCTGTGTATCTTTGTATTTAAACGTTCCATCAAAGTCTTTTCCCCTGACAGCCCCTTTTACACCAATCGTATATTTTCCGGATGCTATAATATCTGCAACATTCCTATTCTCAACAACCGTGGGCAGATCTTTTATGGTATCTCTTGCTGCAAGCAGAATCCTGTTACTTCTGCTCAAAAAATGCTCCGCTGCAAATTCCAATGATCAAAATAATTGCCGCCACAGCCACTGCGCCGATCGTCCATATGATTTTTTCGGCACCTTCCTGCCAGACTTTTCATTTGTTTTGGTCATTTCCCCCATCGTCACGTCAGGTTTTTTCGCTCATATGTTTCCACCTTTCTAACTTTCCATGAAACTCATTTGCCTTATGAGATTATCATGTCTCCCGGCTTCTTTCAAGGCATATGCCCCAAAAAGGCACCTGAAACACACTGTTTCAAATGCCTTTTTCCAGTTCTGTTCTACTGTTCCATCTGTCTGCCCAGAAAGCCTGCCGCCGCCGCGACAAGTTTGCTCTCTGTCTCTCCCATTTTCTCCCGTTCTTCCCGTGAGCAGAGGATCACTGCGCCAATGGCGTCCCCTCACAGATAATCGTGCTGATTGCCTGCTGTCTGTACTCGCCGGCATCGTCCGCCGTCAGCTTTACAAATGTCTTTTCGTCGTCAGAAGCTACCAGACTTTTTCCGCTCACCGATGATCTCCTCCAACTGTCCGCTGATGGGCTTGCCCTCAAAATCTCTTGCCACTGCCGGACGCCGCGACCACATGATCCCCGTCCGTGATCAGCACCAGATATCCCGTCGTGTGCGCCAGACTCTCGGCATATTCCCCGGCAAACTGGCTCAATTCTCCGATGGGGGAATATTTTTAAAATAATCTCTCCCTCACGGTCGGTAAATATCTCAAGCGGATCTCCCTCACGTATGCGGAGCGTTCTGCGGATTTCTTTGGGCACCACAATTCTGCCCAGATCATCTATTCTACGCACGATTCCCGTTGCTTTCATAAATTTTCCTCAATGCTTTATTTTCGCAAGAGCGCTTTTGTCTGTTTCCATCTCTGTGGATAAAGCCTCTCTTATTTGCTATATATTAGCTTGGGAGTTAGTATATGGGAAAACTGAAAATTTATTCGGGAAACTGTCCGTTAGCCATTGCATTATTTCAAACATGATACTGCTGTTTTTATCAATTTATCTTTCATTCCTGTCGATCTGCAGATTTTTATAATATTGCATTGAGTAACACCATACTCTTTCTTAAATGCCCTGAAAAAATGATTGTATCCGCCAAATCCTCCAAGTTCATAAACCTCACGGATACTTTTTTCCCTGCTCTATATAGTGTCTGCACAGATCCAGTCTGCTCTTTACAATATATGAATGTGGCGTTTCGCCTGTCATCTTCTTTGAATTCTCTCACAATATGATAGCGGCTTACATAAAACTCGTTTTCCAGGCGCTCCAATGATATATCTTCTGTCAGGTGTTCTCTTATATATATGAAAATATCATCCATTACAACATGCTTTTTTCTTATTTAATTTTAGCTGTACGTCCTCCTTGACAGACGACCGCAACGCAAGTACCAGAAGCATTGTCAGCAGGCTTTTCTCATACAATGTGTGTGCAAATTTAGGAGATTCCTTAAGCATTGAATACAGCTTTTTGGAAATATATTCTTTATAAGCATGGCAGATTCACTCTCAGAATGAACTGTCTTAACCTGAAAGGGAACGATATCAAATGCCTCGTCAAGTCTTGTATTTTCATCTGATAAGCTCTGCAATAACTCTGTTCCCACATAGAGCACATATAGTTCTAACGGATATTTGTTTCTTCGATATTCAATCTTCACTTTATTGCCAGGCTTAATAAATATTAAGTCCTCCATGGTACAGACCGCCTTTTCATTTTCCTGACGTAAATATCCCATGCCACCTGTCACAAAAATAATTGTATGGTTTTTTCTTCTGTCCAAAACTGCGCTGTCCGCTATCTTCTATTTTTACATATTCCATCTCATAACTCTGTTTTTTCATATGTTAATTTTGCACATTCCAGCATCCATACTTTTGTTCATTTTGTCAATTTATACAATACATCAATTTTCCATAGTTTGCAAGCAATTTTTGTATATGTTTATCTCTCTAATCCCCATATAATGAACATGTAGCTACCAAAACCACACAAAAATGAGAGGTATTTTATTATGAAAGAAACAAGACCATTTTCCATGAAGGACAAAATCGGTTACACTCTTGGCGATTTGGGATGTTGCTGTACAGAACAGTTCCGAGCCATGTATCTTGCTATTTTTTATACCCTGGTGCTGAAGGTCAACCCGGTGCACGTAGGAATCCTTATGCTTATCACAAAGCTTTGGGATGCCATAAACGATCCATTAATCGGTGCACTTGTTGACAGTCACCAAAACAAGGGCAAGGGTAAATTCATTCCGTGGATTAAATTCTTTGCTTTCCCAACCGCAGTCCTTTGTATCTTAGGCTTCGTCAACGTAAGTAATTTTGCTTATGGTGCCCGTCTTGCTTACATGTTCATCACATATGTTGTATATGAAATTATGTACACATGTGTAAGCGTACCATTTGGAAGTCTTTCAAGTGTTATGACAGATGATGTAAACCAACGGACCGACCTTTCACGCTTCAGAAGTCTTGGCGGCACAATCTTTATGACCGTCATCGTTATTGCCGGTCCATTATTCTTATACAAAGACAACCAGCCTGTACCAAGCCACTTCCTTATTATGGCAGCCATCTGTGCTGTTATCGGTTTCATCTGCCTTATGTTTACATCACACTGGTGCAAGGAGCGTATTATCACCGAGCCAGTTGCCAAAAAAAAGAGAAGCTTAACTATTTAGACGTGCTGAAAGCCATCTCCAAAAACAAAGCTTTACTTGGTGTTATGTTATCCAGCTTTATTGGTATCGTTGGTGCCGGTATGGTAAACGGCTTAAATACCTACTTATTCCGTGACTATTTCGGAAATGTCGCCATTATGGCAGTTTCAGGCATGTTAAGCGTTATCTGGTCGCTTATCGCATTCATTGGGACAAAATTTGTTGCAAAGAAATTTGGAAAGAAAGAATGGATTATGTATAGTGCAACTTTCTCAGTTGTTGTTTATGCTATTTTATTCTTTTTTCCTCCCTCTTGAGAACCCAATGCTCTTTATTATTATCAACGGAATCTGTTATCTTGGTGTCAGCGGTTTCCAGGTATTAGTCTGGGCCCTTGTAAATGACGCAATTGACTATCAGGAACTTCAGACCGGAAAACGTAACGAAGGTATCGTGTACTCTGCATATACATTTTTCCGTAAGCTTGCTAATGCCGTATCCGGAAGTATGAGCAGCTTTGCACTTGCAATCGCAGGCTTTAACGTAAATGAGGCCGTTCAGAGCGAAGCATTCTCCGGACGTCTCTGGAAAACATATACCGGATTATATGTAGCCGGGTACTTATTAGCTGTACTTGTATTAAAGTTTGTATACCCTCTTACAAAAAGAGAAAACAGCTGAAATGTTACAGAATTTATCAGACAAACGAAATGCTGCAAACGCAGAATAACTTCAGAAACCGAGGTATCTTGCATTGACAAAACAAGTTGAAATAACAAACCGCTCAGGTCATGTCTTACGCGGAATTGAAGTAAATATTCCGGATGAAGGCTCGCGCTTCCCCGCCATCATTAACGTACACGGATTTACCGGAAATAAAAGCGGATACAAAAATATCTATACCCACACAGCCAGATTTCTGGCTGAAAACGGATTTGCCAGCGTCCGCTTTGATTTATACGGAAATGGCGAAAGCGACGGTGAGTTCGAGGACATGACATTCACCGGTATCTTACATGATATCGAAGATATTATAAACTGGACAAAACAGCAGGATTTTGCCAATCCTGATAAAATTATTTTATCAGGCCAGAGCATGGGCGGCTATGCAGCTGCCACTGCTGCGTGCCTATCGTTAATCCACATGCTCTCATACTCATGTGCCCGGGAGCCGGCATGTGGTTTGGATGTAAAGACCGCGCCGAGGCAATGGAAGCACAGGGAATCACAAAAGCAGATATAGAAGGGCTTTGCTTCCCTACTTCTTTTTAACCATGATTTATATCAGTATGAACCGTTTTCATCCGCAGCGGGGATATACAGGTGCTGTTCTTCTTATCAGAGGAACGGCAGACGATCTGGTAGATGATGCTACCTGTCATCGATATGAAGCACTCTATAATGGCAAATGCAGTTACAAAACAATTGAAGGCGCAAATCACAACTTTGCAAGCGGTTCTGCAAGAGCTGAATTGGACAGGCTCATATTAGAGTTTTTAACACCATTGAAATAAGATAATCACTTTGAAAGGATGTGTGCACAATGAAATTATTAGAGCCCATTAAAGTTGGAAACATTGAATTTAAAAACCGTATTATGTTTCCCCCACTTACAACAGGATACGAAGAAAAAGATGGATCTATCGGCGAACAGAGTTTTCGTTTCTATGAGCGCCTTGCAAAAGGTGGTGTTGGATACATTGTCATTGGAGACGTTGCTCCTCTTTCAACATTCTCTCCTACACCAAAACTTTACTCTCCTCAACAGGCAGAAGGCTTCCAGCGGCTTGCCGATGCATGTCATAAATACGGTGCAAAGCTTGGAATCCAGCTGTTCCATCCAGACTATAACGTCGCAGCTTTAAACGAAATGTTTCACCAGGGAAAAATGCAGGAGGCAAGAGCCAAACTTCACCATGATATGCAGCACTTTGTAAATGAAGTAACTGCGGAAGAACTGGATGAAATTATTAAGCACATGGAAAATTGTGCTGTTTTAGCCCACAAAGCAGGCGTTGACTGTATCGAAGTACATGGAGACCGCCTTGTCGGATCGCTCTGCTCTCCTATTTTAAATCACAGAACAGATGAATATGGCGGAGACCTTGCAAACCGTACACGTTTCGCCTTAACTCTTGTACGGCGTTTAAAAGCAATTGTCCCAGATATGGTTATCGACTACAAGCTTCCAATCGTAACTCCTCTTGGAGATAACGGCTTTCGGGGAAAAGGTGGTCTTCCACTTGATGAGGCCTGCATTTTTGCAAAAGAATTAGAAGCTGCCGGTGTTGACACATTGCATGTCGCGCAGGACTAACCACACCGGAAATATGGGGGATACCATTCCTGCTATGGGGACACAGCCATATGGTTTTATGGTTTCATACTCTAAAAAATCAAGGAACTCGTTTCCATTCCCGTATCCGTGGTTGGTCGTATTGTAACACCAGAAGCTGCTGAAGCCGTTATTACAAATGGCTCTGCTGACATCGTTGCACTCGGGCGTTCACTGCTTACCGATCCTGATTTTGCAAACAAGTGTGCCGATGGACACTGCTGCGATGTCAGAACATGTATGATGTGTAATAAAGGATGTACAGACAATATCCAAAACCGTGCATTCCTAAGCTGTGTATTAAATGCCGAGAATGGTTATGAGACAAGCCGTCAGATTACTCCTGCAGTCACAGCAAAGCGAATTGCAATTATCGGTGCAGGAATTGCAGGACTTGAAGCAGCACGTGTCGCCGCTCTGAGAGGCCATCAGGTAACTATATTTGAAAAGTCACTCCAGATCGGTGGTCAGCTTCTTATTTGCCAGCGTTCCACCCCGAAAAGAAGAAATGATGAGAAGCATTAACTACTATCTTAACGTGCTTCCCGAATTATCAGTGACATTCCGTCTGGGTCAGGAATTTACCGGAAAAGACTATGATTCGTTTGATGAAGTAATTGTTGCAACAGGTGCAACGAATGCAATCATTCCCGTTCCGGGCAAAGATCTTCCAATCGTTACAAGTGCATGGGATATTCTTGCTAAAAAAGAAATTGTATTCGGCAACGTATCTGTCATCGGCGGTGGTCTTGTAGGTGTTGAAACTGCGGAATACCTTGCTGCCCGCGGATGTAACGTTACAATTATTGAAATGATGGATCAGATTGCAAAGGAAGAAAGCAGCACGATTCTCCCAACTTTGATGAGTGAATTAGAGCATTCCAATGTCCAGATCCTTACCTCTGCAAAACTATCAGAGATCAATGACCATGCAGTTATTGTTGAGAAAACAGAAAATGAAAAAACCTCGGTCTTCTAGAGAGATCAGATCGGATTTCGTTGTAATGGCTGTTGGTGCAAGAAAGAATCTTCCGGATCTTTCGGCTTGTCCGCTCCCGCTTCATTATATTGGCGATTGTGCCGGAGAGCGTCCGAGCAATATCGATCATGCCATTAAATCAGCATATGATGCCGCATGTGAAATATAAAAAGGTTTTTTTCCCCTATTCGTACCCAGCTATATATTCACATTCGCAGAATATCTGCAGACATGAAATTACGGGCGTGTCAGTTTCTGACACGCCCGCTTTCATTCTCATCTTATCATTTGTATTCTTGCCGCAGTCTTCCTACAACCGGAAATGCTCCATGCTGTCTGCGAGCACTTTCATGTCGCCCTCCAGCTTCTCGATCATTCCGCTGGAACGCTCCACCGTTCCCTCCAGTTCGGTTGTCATACTGGAAGTCTCCTCCGTGGATGCCGCATTATCTGTCGCAAGATGCGTCAGCACCTCGATGCTCTGGGTAACTTTCTCACGCTCCTCATTCGCAGTGCGGATCATATCCGTCACCACGCGGATGGAATTCGTGCACGCCTCCAGTGCCTTCTGCATATCCAGAAACATCTCGCTGGTATGATTCAGCGCCTCTACCTGCTGCTTCGACGCATCATTCATCTGTACCATAATGCCCATCGACTTCTCGGAATTCTCTGTCAGCTCTCCGATAATGTCGTTAATCTCATGCGCTGTATCTGCCGACTGTGTCGCAAGACTTCCGATCTCTTCCGCAACTACCGCAAATCCGCGTCCGGCTTCACCGCGCGCGCGCCGCCTCGATCGAGGCATTCAGTGAAAGCAGATTCGTCTGATCTGCGATCTCACTGATCAGCGTCGCCGCCTTGCTAATCTTATTGACGGATGCATTGGTACTCTCCGTCTGTGTATACATCGACTCGATATCCGCCTCTGTCTTATTGTTCGTATCGATCAATTCACGAAGCTTAGCGAGCGACTTATTGGAATACTCCTGCATCTGATTGGCATTGCCGACCAGTTCTTCCATCTCGCTGGAGATCTTCTCGATGCCTTCCGCGATCGTCATGATACCGTTGGACGCTTCCGTCGTGGATCCTGCCTGCGTCGTGCTGTTTTCCGCAATCTCATTGACGGCAACCGCAACGTTTCCGATGGACTCCTGCATCGAGGAGAAATTACCAGTAAACGACTGCAGTGCATTCCGCAGATCTGTTGATGCCGTGCTGATGCTTCCTATCAGGGAAACAATCTGCTTCTGCGCGGCATTGAGTGCCTCTGCCGTGTCTCCCAGCTCGTTCTTCTCCCTTACGTTCACGGTCGTTGTCAGATCTCCGTCGGAAAGTCTGGATGCAAGCCCCTGGATCTCCACCAGCGGCTTGCAGAGCTTCGCCGCATAGATTCTCGCCCACACGAACGCCATCACAAGCATTACAGCCATCATTATCACTATCACAATGCAGAGAACCTCGAACTTCTGGTTGATGCGTCCTTCCACACCCGTCGTCATCTCTACCTGCATGTCATCGACGTAGTTACCGGTGGAGACTGCCCATCCCCACGGTGCAAACAACTCGGAATATGCTACCTTCGGCGCAACCGTCACACCGTCCGCCTTCGTAAAGTAAAATTCATTGAATCCGCCTCCGTCGGCACTGTTACAGACCTTCATAATCTCCTGGATGATCATGACACCATTCTGATCCTCCAGATCGTAGCGGTTATTTCCTTCCTGCTCCGCCAGAATCGGATGCATTACCAGATTGTAATCCGTATCATCAATCCAGAAATATCCGCTTCCGTCATCGCGGTAACGCATGGCGCGGACGATCTCCTTCGCTTCTGCTTTCGCTTCTTCCTCTGTCAGTTCCCCTGCCTGGCTCTTATCATATTCTGCCTGCAGCACAGCAATCACCGTCTGGACCTCAGACTTGATCTCTGTGTTGTAACCGGAATCCATCGCACTTTCATATTCCGTCAGCGCCATATTGGTCGTATTCCGGATACTGAAAATGGAAGTTGCCCCAAGCAACAGGGATGCCAGTAATACCAGCATCAGACAGGTCATCGTTAACGTATGTTTCACACTTCTTCTGTTCATACCATGCCGCCTTCCTTGTTGTGATTCCGCACAACTCTTCTGTGTTTCTCATTATTTTTATTGTACTTTATGTACAAAAAATCATGCAATGGTACTTCCTTACTAAAAGTGAAACATTTCTCAACAGACCTACGCATTCAGGAAATCTCTGATCTCCTCCGGTTCGCGGACAAAATGATCTGCACCATGTTCTTTTAAGAACGCTTCCTCCCGGAATCCCCACAGGACGGAAATGCACGGCAGACCGGAATTTTTCGCTGTCATCACATCCACCTCGGAATCTCCGACATACACGGCGCCCTCCTTTGGCATGCCAAGCTCCTTTAATGCCGCATAGACCGTATCCGGCGCCGGTTTTTTCGCCACTCCGGCACTCTCGCCGATTGCCACTTTCACAATTCCCTCAAAATAAATCTCCGCCAGTTCCTTCACTGCAGAATCCGGCTTGTTCGACACGATCGCAAGCGCATATCCGTCCGCCTTCAGTTCCCGGAGCAGATCAATCACTCCGTCATAGGCTTTTGTATTGTCATTGCAGTGAATATCATAATACTCCCGGAAAATCGCAAGCGTCTGCTCAAAGACTTCCGGTGCCGTTCCCTCCGGAACCGCCAGCTCGATCAGGCGCGCCACACCGTTTCCGACAAACCGGCGCACATCATCCAGTGTGCGCTCCGGCATATTCATCCTGCGCAGCGCATAGTTTGTCGCTTTTGTCAGATCCTCCAGTGTATACAAAAGTGTTCCATCCAGATCAAAAATGACTGTCTCGTATTTCTTCATTCTCCCACTCCTCTTCGCCTCGCGTGTGCATTACGCGCATTGCATGTCGTTCTGCATATCTGCACATCTCTTATTTTACGCTGACTTCTCCCGCCAGTACCCGCTTGTAATCTTCATAATTCTTCGCAAGCAGTGCCGGTGTGTCCAGTCCGTACGGACATTTGCTCTTGCATTTGTTACAGTGCAGGCAGCCCTCAATTTTTTTCATCTTCGCCTGCATCTCCGGCGTCAGCTGTGCCTCCGACGGCGCGCGGCGCAGCATCAGGGACATTCTCGCACAATTGTTGATCTCAATTCCGGCAGGACATGGCATGCAGTAACCGCAGCCACGGCAGAATTCGCCCGAGAGTTCTTTTTCTGTCATGCTCAATCACCGCCGCGATCTCCTCCGTCATGACCGGCGGATGTTCAATGTAGGAAATGAACTCGTCCAGTTCCCGCTCTCTCTGCACGCCCCAGATTGGCAGCACATTCTCATACTGTGCCTCAAACACGTACGCTGCAGCCGAATTGTTGATCAATCCTCCCGAGAGCGCTTTCATTGCAATAAATCCCATTCCCGCCTGCTTACACTTCTCCACCAGCTCGATGTCCTTCTCTGTCGCCAGATAGCAGAACGGGAACTGAAGCGTCTCATAAAGTCCGGACTCGATCGCCTCATCTGCCACGGCAAGCCGGTGGTTCGTGATACCGATGTGGCGGATTTTTCCCTGTGCCTTCGCTTCCAGCATCGCCTCGTAAAGTCCGGTTCCGTCGCCCGGCTTCGGGCAGAAGGATGGATTGTGGAACTGATAGATGTCAATGTAATCCGTGCGCAGATTGTGCAGGGAAATGCCAAGCTGCTCCCAGAATTCGTCCGCGTTGGCAGCCGCCGTTTTCGTCGCAATATAGACTTTTTCCCGCATGCCCTCAAACGCTTCTCCAAGCTTCTCCTCGCTGTCCGTGTAGAACCGCGCGGTATCAAAAAAAGTGATGCCGGCATCATATGCCTTTCGCGCCAGCTTCACGGCGTCCTCCGTGCTGATCCGCTGGATCGGAAGTGCGCCAAACCCGTTCTTATTGACGGTAATCCCTGTTTTTCCAAGTGTCACTCTCTCCATTTTTTCGCCTCCACATTTTTCTTATACACATTGCCCGCTAAAAAGCTGTATCTCTGTTGCTTTCTTAATACTACTTCAGATAAGGAAAGAATACTTCACTCTTTTCCTTTTTGTCAAACATGTTGTTGTACTGCAAAATATTATAGTTCCGGATCCAGTCCGCCTCCTCACCCGTCGCTTCCTCGATTGCAAAAATCCGCCGGCGGACTTGGAATAATAGCCTCTGGAATTGATTGCCGGAATGGTCTCCATCATATCCGCCAGGAACTGATTGTACGCCGGAAGTTCTATTCCTGCCCGCTCCAGCGCCAGCGTCGAGAGATAATTGATGCTGGTGACCGGCAGTTCCACCTCCGTGCTCTCATAGTTCGTCCATATGAAAAACGGTATCGTATACAGATCTTCCAGTTCATCCTCGGTCAGTCCCGAAAGTCCCTTGCCGTTTAAGTTCGGATAAAAACTGGACGAAAGGCTTGGCTGGTGATCGCCGAAAAATACGATCTCCACCGGATCATCCACATTTTGAAAATAGGAGATCAGATACTCCAACGCTGAATCGCTCTCGTGCACCAGAGAGAGATACTGATTGACGTCCGGATAGTTTAATCCCAGCAGGCGTACCTTCTCATCAAAATTATCGTACTTTTCCGTATAACCGCCATGGTTCTGCATGGAAATGCTCATGATGAACAGATCCTCATTCGCCGCACGGCTCTCATAGCGGTCAATAATTTTCTCATACAGTTCCCGGTCGGTGATATATTCCCGCAGAAGCTTCGTCTGTTCAAAATCGTCGATAAAATGTGTCTCATCAAACCCGAGATCCGGATACACTGCATTGCGGCTCCATCCGGTCTCATAGTACGGATGCATTGCCACACAGGTATAACCGTCGTTCTTTAAGTTGGACACAATCGAGGTCGGCGTCTTGGAAATATACTGCTGGTATACCACGGAACCGCTCGGCAGAAATGCCATGGAGTTCCCGGTCATAAACTCCCACTCCGAATTCGGCGTCTTCGCACCGAACACGGAGGACAGCGCATATCCGTGAATGGCATTCTCCTTCAGGGAGTGGAAATAAGGCGCCACATCAATATTCGTGGAAAAATCTCCCACCACCGAAAGATCCGCATACGACTCGCTCATGACCACGATAATGGTCGGCTTTTCTCCCGGATCAGCCGCCACATCCGCATATGCCGAGGCAGCGTCTTTCTCTCCCTGCTTCTTCCCGCCGCTATCCCCGCCGGAATACTGCTCTTCCAGCGCTTTGACTGCCTCACTGGAATACCCGCCGGGCGCAGCGATAAAACAGTCTCTTATACTCAGCACAAAATTCAGAATATATCCGTTGCGGTAGCTTCCTTTCTGCTCCCAGGTCTCTGTCACTATGTACTCCGTCTTATGACCGATATACACGCCGCTCAGCACGGCAAGAGAGATACAGATGATCGCCATCGGCACTCTCTTTTTAAAGGAAACGTGAAGCTTGCGGATCAGCGCCACATAGAGCGTGGTGGAAATCAGAATCACATAGCCCGCCCGGTCATCCATCACGAACTCATAATTGCCCGCCACCGAAAGTCCGGTCTGGATGGATTTCAGGTCGCTGAAAATAAATTCGTTCCCGCGGAACAGATATACAAAATAGTTGATTCCCGCCAATGACACCAGAAAAATGTGGGAAATCATGCAGGTAAGTCCCGTATTATTGGTAAAAACCTGTACCGCCAGAAATACCACCAGACAGCACAAGATATTGAGCAGCATCTTCGGCTGTGTGATCTTGGCGCGAAGTTCTGCATCCAGCAGCAGATACTGCACATGATACGCCGTGAAAATACTGCTGGCGCCGATCATCAGTCCGGTCCAGACCCACGGGATCTTCTCTGACAGTTCCACCTCCAGACTCTTAAATAGGAAGTAGCACGCTCCGAATACCGGCAGCGCCCACACCGAAAAGCCGATTTTCCAGAACAATACCGCGGCAAAGATCATCGCCACCGCAAGTCTGCCCAAATTACCCTTGTCAAAATATAATTTTATTTTCATATGTTTCCTTATTTACGCTTTCTTTACATATTTTTTGCATGCCAACGTTAATTTTATCATGACTTGTGCGTTTGTCAATTTCCCAAACCTTAAACTTTTCAAAAGAAGCGCAAAATGAGGCTGGTACACAGGGCGGAGAATAGATTGCCGGTCACAATAAAATGTAGGATGCAATAAAGTTCCAGATAGAAACAGTGCATAGGATATTCGTTGGAACAAAATGCGAGAATTTCTTCTCTGCCGCTTTTTATATCCAATTCCGTGTCTTTCCACGTTTTGACAATCCGCGGGATGTGTCCGACACGCCGCAGACAATGAGCGGACTTTTTAGTGTTCCTAGCATCACCCCTTCACAGACAATATAAAACCGCGCGAACCGAAACTCGTTGGCATCTGCTATTGAAAACATGGCAGATGCCAATTCAGACATCGGCTTCGCGCGGTTATGTTTTGTTCATTGGTGATGTAAGGAACACACAAAAGTCCTTAAATTGTCTGTCGGCCTGCGGACACACCTGCGGAGTGCTCAAAACTTGGAAAAACACGGATCATCACAGATGTAAAAAGCGGCAGAGTTAGAAATTCCGTATTTTGCGATCCGAATTCCTACGCACTGTTTCTATTCTGGAACTCTGCTGTACTTACTGTTATCGTATCACTGCCAGTCTATTCTCCGCCCTGTGTACCAGCCTCATTTCACAGCTGGCGCTATCGTTTTGGCTTGTCCCGTTTTTTTTGAGGTAGATGCGGCGTATGATGACCACAACCGCCCCCACCAGAAACGGGAATACGAAAGTACCGAAACGGTACAGAAGCGACGCGGAGCCTGCCAGTCCGGTTCCGACAATACCGGAAAAAGTGCGGTAAAGACAAACTCGGTCGAACCGATTCCCGCCGGTGACGGAATGACTGCCGCAAGCATGACAGAAAGCGATGTGACCGCCATCGTCTGCGGGAGCGTAATCTCCCCCTGCCCCAGAAAGATCAGATACGGGATGGAATACCAGAATGCGAACTTGATGAGGTTCAATCCCACTGCACCCGCAACCAGCCGCTTCTCTCCCATCAGCTGTCTGGATGCATCCTCCAACATCTGGCACTGGTCATGAAGCATTGCTGCCTGCGGATCAAACCGCCCTTTCGTCTTTCCATTGAAGAAATCCACCACCCAAAGCAGCATGCGGTGAAACTGTCTGGAACAGCTGAACAGAATTAGAACCACGGTGATGATCAGCGTTACAAGATATCCCGCCAGCAGCAGCCACATATACTCCCCCCAAAATGTACCCGCATATAATTCCAGTTCAGTGCAAACAGAATCATTGAGAAAAACGCGATACTGATCTTATGAAACGCGTACTGCAGCATATACATTCCGAAGCTCTTGGAATACTCTATACCGTGCTCACCCAGATAGACAATCGCGGCAACCCCTGCTCCGCTGCCAAGTGTCGCCACGCGGTAAAAAGGAGCACAAAAAAGGCATTGGTAATACCCATGCCTAATGTGAATTCACGATTATATTGTTTTGCAAGCAGCGTGGTAATCACGCCCTCGACACAGTGATACACGACAGTCATTGCACAGATGCCTGCAATGACCGCCGGTGTCGTTTTTTCTAATTGTTCTAAGATCGGTCCTGCTGAATCCCGGAATGTATAAACAATGATTCCGATGATGACAAGTACCAATGCCCATTTTAAGATCTGTTTTTTTCGCCTTGCTGATAACGATCGCCCCTTATTTTTTCTTAAAGTTGGTGTAGCCCTTCTGCTGGTACGGATGCTCTGCCCACAGCTTATCTGCTGTCTCTTTCCACTGGCATGCATACTCCATACATTTTCCGCAAAGATGCTCTACCGGCTCCGCCTCCTCAACATCCGTTGAGTGTGCACCGCTCTCGTGTACCCTCTTCTGGAGCAGCTCCGGATTCTCTAACATTGGACATGGACGAAGCATGTTCTCATTGAACGGCTGGCCGTCTCTGTATGCCATGAACAGCGGCTGCTGTAAACACTCTAACAGAGACTTCTCACGGATATTTGCTCCTGAATAGTGAATAAATACACGGCTCAACATCACCCTTCGGGTTGATGTGGCAGTAGTTTCTTCCTCCGGCGATACATCCGCCAACATACTCTCCATCGTTCTGGAAGTCCATAACGAAGATCTCTTTACCGCCTGTAAATCCACGTACCTCACGGATTCTGTGGTAAATATATTCTCTCTGTTCTCTGGTCGGCATCAGTTCCGGTGAAGCCTTCATACCTACCGGCATCAGATGGAAGTACCATGCGAAACCGCTTCCGTGCTCGATCCGAAGATCAAAGAACTCATCCGATGTAACGGCATCCATGTTCTTGCTGGTGTAGCATACGCTGTTACCGAAGATCAGCCCGTTCTCATGAAGCAGATCCATTGCATGAAGAACCTTGTCAAATACACCTTCGCCGCGGCGGAAATCATTAGCCTCCTAAAATCCCTCAAGACTGATGGATAAGGACAGGTTGCCGACACGCTTCATCTCGTCACAGAATGCCTGGTCTACGAGAGTTCCGTTTGTGTATCTTGCCCTTGGCAATACGTAGCGATCATATCCGTTCCGTCCGACATGCCATTCATGCCATTTATCGTATTCCATGTTATTTACAATAAAATGTTAAATAAAAACAGAACGCTCTATTCTTTATTCCGCCTTGATCTGATGGGAAGGTGGACATACAATAAAAAAAATTTTTCAAACAATAGAAGGCATCCGCCTTTCACAGCTAGGAAAAACAGATGATTGCTCTACGCTGGCATGTGCTGCGACTTCCTCTCCTGTTGAGCTTGCTCTGGTGCCTTCTGCTCTTCGCGCTTTTTCAATGGACCGTGCAGCGTGAAGATGAAAATGCCACAGAGCTGGCGCAGATCCAGACCAGGACCCTCTTTTCCAGCATCGTGAATACACGCGGCTGGAATGCCGACCGGGGCGGCGTCTGGGCCACCGAACAGCCCAATTGCCAGCCCAACCCGTGGCTTCCCGAAGATCAGCGCACGCTCCTCACCGCGGACGGGCGGCGGCTTGTCAGGTTCAATCCAGCCTATATGACCCGGCAAATCGCGGAACGCCAGTAGCAATACGTAATATTGCCGCCGGAGCATTAAAACTTACTCAGTGAACAGTGCAGCTGCATCGTCATAGGTTTTCTGGGCAGCTTCTTCTGCGGTGATCTGGCCGTCAACAACCTGCTGGATGTAGTTTGCGGTAGTTATCAACAACCTCGTCCTGGCCGTCGGGGCTCAGCACGTTGACCTTGTCGGCATCTTGAACTTGAAACCTTGTCCATGAAGTCGTACACATGATCTGCTGGCCTTCGGTAGCGTTGGCAGACAGGGGTCTCACGAACGGTAGCGTTACAGGAATGCCGCGCTCGCCCTGCGGGAGGATATTTGTTGCAGTCAGGGGTCATTTTCGAACCAGCTGATGAACTTAACAGCTTCTTCTTTCTGCTGGCTGTCTGAGAGACATAGGCATCTGAGGAAGGACTGGATGACTGCGCCGGAAGGGCCAGCCATCGCTGGTGATGCGAGTTGCCAGCGAGGTGCGGCTGATAGCAATACGTAACT